>Ga0256404_1000107_pt1 | contig 193181 bp, 262 predicted proteins | sample RumenRJG_01DNA_FD_185990 | JGI IMG/M metagenome (GOLD analysis project Ga0256404, IMG submission 185990) | Bovine rumen microbial communities from Lethbridge, Alberta, Canada - RJG_01 | ecosystem: Host-associated > Mammals > Digestive system > Stomach > Rumen | place: Canada: Alberta...
ACAGAAAATATAGGACATCCTTTTTGGTCTCTATTATACATTGGATTGTTCATAATAAATAAGAACAATTGATAAGTCATAATGCATACTTTTGCTTTTATAGCTTTTTTACGAGCTTTAACGTATTCGCAAGTATATGCACATTGGTATCCTAAATTTTCACATGTTGTAGGATTAAATAATGCAGCCCATGAAATACCTGACATTCTACAGTCAGCATTTTTCATATCCTCGCCATTTATAGTACATTTATAATTTCCAGATTGTCCTTTAAGAGCGGCTATTCCAGTCCTTTTATGTTTCTTAATGAATGATTCATATTGTTCCCATAAAAACAAATCAGATACTAAGATATAAGAAGTAATGTTAAAGTAATCTGCAAGTACACCTGCAGATATTATATTGATTAATGATTTTCCTGATCCTGTAGGCGCTTCAACAATATAATTTTGATAATTATGGTAAATAATATTCTTTATAATTCTAAATATGCATTCCTTTTGATGTTCTCTAAATTTAAAATTCTTATCAATTCTACTATATACCCATTCATCTATATAACTTAAAATTTGCTTATCATTATATTCTGGTTTTCCATCAATTTCATCATCACTATCTTCATAACTATTTTCATAACTATTTTCATAATTATCTAAATGTTCCAATAGTGTTTTGTTAAATTCATCTAATTCTTTTATATTAACATCCTTTATATCTTTTGAATCATTCATGTTATTCGTACTTAAAAATTTTGTTAATATTATAAAATAGTATAAATTAATGTATTTTTTAATGATTTATCATCTATAATTGTAATCTTTAAATTATTCTTAATCTATAACTATATTAAAATATCTAAAAATTAAAAGTTATGAGTAGTATACCAGTATCAATGATTAATGAAGTAATCAATTGTAAAAAATCTTGTAATGAAGATTTATATGTAGGACTATGCGGTACTAAATTTGTTGGTTCTGATTGTTATCCTGTAGTAATTACTGAAATAATATCTCCAAAGGTTGTTCGTGTGGCTAATATGTCTGATAATGATTATAATAGCAATAGGTATCATGAATCTAACGGAAATGAATCTATATTCAATATGGGCGATTATATTTGTATAAATAAAGAACGAACAAAAATTGTTGTTAAAGGTGAAATTTATAAATTACGTAAAAACAATAGATGGGTTGAAGAAGGTCATGGGCTTTGGGAAACTGGCGGTGTTCATTTTGGTAAAGCAGAATTATATTTAGATCCTTCCTTCTAACATTTACAAAAAATATTATTTAAATTTATTTATGAAGTGTAGATCAAAGTTTAATCATGATCAAATATATAACTATGAAATAATAACATCTGAAAAGGTAAAAATATTTAAAGACGATTTTAAAATATATATTAGTCAAAAAATGTTTAATGATATATTTGAACCAGTGATTGATTTTGAAGAATAATTAAATATTATTTGAATTTTTTAATAATAGATTCTATATTTGTGAACTAACACAATGCTAAAGACATTGTATCTTCCTGCTTAGTAAGTTTGCTTACAAATTTGTTATAAGAAAGCTTTACAGGCCCTTTTATACTTGTTTGATTAGTTCCTAACCTATCAAGTTTATTATATTGAAGGTAGAAATATATCATGTTATTAGCAGCATGAATATCTCTATCTTCTTTTTGTCTGCAGTTTGGACATTCAAATATTCTGTCTTTCAGTTCTAATTCTACTTTAGTACCACAATTAGAGCAATATTTAGTTGTTGGGAACCATTTGTCTAACACATTGACTTTATCTGAGTACATGAGCTTAGATTTTATTCTTCCAAGCACAGAGTGTTGTACTTTAGATCCAGACAACCCATCTTGTCTCCATTCACTTATCTGTTCATCTTGTATGACTATTATTTTGTTGTCACTTAGAATTGAATGTACTATCTTATTTGATATGTCATTCTTCTTGTTGTTTATATGGATATACTCTTTTCTAATTTGCTTAATAGTCTTATACCTGTTGTTTGAGCCTTTTGTCTGTCTTGCAAGCTTAGCTTGAAGTCTCTTAAGTTTCTCACTTTCTCCAACAGATATGTCATATTTAGTTCCATTAGAAAGAATCAAAGTAGTAGACACCCCCATATCAATGCCTACTATGTCATTTTTGTATTGTTTGTCTATATTGTCTTTGTCTATAAAACAAGTCAATGAAATATAATAGTCATTTCCATCATAAAGAAGATTTGCTGTTGTAAATTCTATGTTTTTGTCTTTGAATTTATCTAATTGATTTAATCCATTCACAATAATAGGTTTCTTGATTCCCTGAAGTTTAATCTTATTCTTGCTTCTTATATCATGTGTTACACCATACTGTTTGAACTTAAGTGAATTTACTTCAGACTTGAATTTAAGTTTACCTACATTTAGTCCAGATTTTTTTAGTTGAGCTAATCCTTTTATCTGATCTTGTATTTGCTTAATTAGTTGTTGCCTTGTAGATGCTGATATATAGTGTAGTGTTGTATCTATATCTAATCCATTCTTGTCTTTTCTTGTAATTACTTTCAAGTCTTTGTCTGTAATAGAATATGCACTATCAGTTGATATAATATAATTATAAATCCACTTTGCTTCAACTAAAAGCATTTTAAGTCCTTCTTTTTGACTACAATTTAATCTTGATTTATCAACTTTAAACTTAAATGTCTTGCATATCTGACTATTACGTTTAAGCAATGTTAAACGCATTGTCTCAGCTATTTGCTTGTTCTTTTTTGTGTTTGACATTTAAATTTAAATTAATATTTATCTATATTTAATAATAATATTTTTACATTAAAAAGTAAAAAAAAAAAAACAAGAAAAATAAATAGAAGTCAATTCACACACAATACTAAAGATATTGTATCTATCTTGACTTAATTTTTGTATATATAATTTTAAAAAATAAATAAAATGGGAAAGCAAAAACGTAGCGAGAACACTTATCAGAAGATTAATACTATCTTCATGAGAGATGCTAAGAATGTAATTATGCCTTATGAGCCTTTTGTAAAGCCAGAGTTTGAGTATCTTCGTGGTCTTAAGTGGCGTGGAGAGGAGAAAGTGGATGGAACTTCTATGCGTATTGAGGTCACTAAAACACCAATTTGGGATGGCGGTACTGTTGGTGGAACATTAAATGGTGTAGAATTTAAGGTTCGTATCGCCGGTAAGACTGATAATGCACAGATTCCTAAGAACTTGTTGAAGCATATGCAAGAGAAATATCCCAATGAAAAGGTATATACAGCTCTTGGTCTTAAGGAGTTTATTCCTGTAGAAGAATGGGAAGATCATAAGTGGAATTCTTATGAAGATATCCCCAATATCTATACTATCTATGGGGAAGGCTATGGTGAAGGAATTCAGTCTGGTGGGTGGTATATCAAAGGTGGAAATGAGTTTATTGTATTTGATGTAAAGGTTAATAATCTTTATCTTAAGACAGAAGCTCGTGATGATATTGCTACTAAGCTTGGTGCTCCTATTGTTCCTCTTAAGGGTTACTTTACTCTTGACGAAGCAATTGATTATGTTCGTAAGGGATTCCGTTCAGAGGTTGCTGAAAATCCTGAAGCAAAGATGGCTGAAGGTCTTGTTCTTCGTACTGATCTTGGTCTTTGTGATAGAATGGGAGAACGTTTGATTGTTAAAATTAAATATGAGGACTTCCAGAAATATAGAGCAGTATATGGAACTGATGATAAGGTTGAACAGCAAAGAAATGATCATTATTAATATATATGAAATATCATTTTCCTAATACTAATAATAATGAATGGATTGACAAATACAATAAACTGGTAGATGAAGTTGCATCAAAGGAAGATTATTATAAGGAATATAAGAAACATCAATCAAAAAGAGATGACAAACATTGGGAAAATTATACATTAGAACATGTTGGAATTCATCATATAATACCAAAGAAGATTGATATGACTTTACTTAAAGATAAAAACAATCTTCTTTATGTTCCATTAAAATATCATTTAGAACTTCATTACTATCTTTGGAAAGCCGATCCTAAATATGCTTCACATTTTTGGTTTATATGTATTGCTGCTAGAAAAATGAAATTATGGGATTTGCCTGGAGGTGAAAATGAATATAGACAATTAGCGAAAGATACTGCATTATCAAGAAAGAAATAAATTATTTAATTGAAATATAATAATATAATAATGAGTAAACAATCAGTTATTACAGTAGATGGTTATATCGTAGATGTTTATCCTAATACATTATTTAAAGTTGAAATTGAAAATGGTCATACATTGTTATGCCATATATCAGGAAAAATTAGAACAAATAATATTAGAATAATTGTCGGTGATAAGGTTAAAGTTGAAATGTCACCTTACGATATGAGTAAAGGAAGAATTTGTTATCGATATAAAGATGCAAATTAAATTAAAAAAAGAGAGAATTTCGAAATTCTCTCTTTTATTGTTTTATATTTTAGGCATTGATATAGTAGGCATTTTTGGCATTGTCATTCCCGGCATATTGTTTCTCATTGAATTCATCATTCTATTAGGATTAATATTACCAAGACTACTATATTGCTTTTCTTGTTCTTTCTGTTTCTTTTCTTGTTCTTTTTGTACTATATTAATTTCCTCAAGTATTTGTTCATACGTATAAAATGGCATTCTATCAATCTCACTTGGTTGAACATTCCATTCTTTACATATAAATAGTTTATTTCGTACCAAACTTGCGGTGTTTATTAGGAACATTGAAAAGATCAGCGACGTTATTTGGAAATCGAATATTAGCAGTGACCTCCTCACCACAAACTTCGCACTTAGCAACTAACTTCTGACTTGGTGTTACAGCAATATTTCTAATTACTTCATTCATAAATGTAAACATTTCCATATCCCAACTATTGAACTTTATTTGGGCATCTTTAATTTGCTTCTTTGCTACATCCATGTCTTTAGAAATCTTAGGCAACATCCAAGGAAGGAATCTTAAGAATGTCTGATCAAACTTACGATTAGGATTCTCTTGAGTACGTTGAATCATCCAGGTCTTCATATTTGCATCCTTTTCAAGTGTTGGCAAATATAATCTAATTGTATTTGCTTCAACTTCATACTCTGTAGGATCAATTATCCATGTTCTAGTATTTACATCGTAGTATTTAATGATATCTTCATCAGGGAATTCATACATTAATGAACTAGAAGTAAGCTCAAATTCTACAGGATTATCACATTCAGGACAATCTTCAGTATAGTTTAGCTTATGCTCACCTTGAACAAATGTATATTCTCTAATTAATAGTAAGAAATAAAATCTATCCCATGTATTAATATTGCCCCAAGGAATTTGGCCTGTAGGTGTTATAATACTTAGACAAGACTTAAGTACTTCATTAAATACATCATCAATAACAAGGATATTGTTTTCATCAATATTAGACCAGTTACGAATTGCTTCAACTGTTGCTGGACGTATTCTAAACTGCCATTCTTCAGGATAGAAATATGAACGTAATCCCATGATACTGCGATCTACAGGAATCCATCCTTCACGCATTTCTGCATTTTTAAAAATATTATCTCCTGTTTTCGATACATGATTAGCTTTATCAAAACTTGCAGACTCTTGTTTTTCCTCATCAGTCAATAAAGAACTTCTATCACCAGGCAAACGTGATAATTTTTGACCTGCTAATGGATTATTTTGTTTCTTCTTTGGCTTTGATTCTTCTTGAGATGCTTCTGGAATTTGATTAGCTAATACATTTTCAATTAATTGATCATCTGTAATTTCTTTCATAAAAAATTTGCCTTATATATTTTTTCTTTATATATAAAAATATTTTTGTTTTTTAAAAAACATATATAAAATTAAAAAATTTGTTCATATTTAGAACATTTTATCAATACTTCATTATCTTCTTTCTTTACTTTATATATCATTTTTCTATTTTCAAGTCGCACACGTATTTTATGGTTAAACATATCATCTGCCATGTCTGAATGATTTACAATAAATACTGATTTATCTTTAGACATTGTTTCATTTAATAATGCTAACATAATATTACGAGTATCAGTATCCATATTTGACATTAATTCATCTAAGAATAAAATATTTACATCAATTGTTGATATGATATTTTGAAGTATACCGAATATAATAGCAAGATCTAATGTTTTCTTTTGACCTGTACTTAAACTTGTATATGGTATTTCTTTGTCACATGAATCAACAAAAATATGAGCTTTAAATTCTTGATCATATTTAATTTGATATGATTGATCTAATTTATTTATAAAAAATTGAATTGATTTGTTAATATGAGGAATAAGTGTTTCAAGAAGATTATAACGTAATGTTTTTGTAAACAATACATTCATATCATCCCATTCATTTATTTCTGCATTTGACTTATCAAGTTTTTCTTTTATTTCTGCCAATTTAACATTTAATTCATTAATTAAATTATCATAATTTTCCTGAATTAATTGAATACTATCATTATAAGAACGAATTTCAATATCTATTTTAGAAATATCTTTTCTTAGCATATCCATCTTATCGTCATATGACAATAATAATGCTTTTGCGCTTTGTATATATTGCTCTTTTTCATTTTCTTTTATGTTCTTTAATGCATCTTGTTCTTTATATATATTAGCATATTCAATCATTTTATTCTTATATGATTCAATATCTTCTTTATCAATTGGCTTACCGCATGTAGGACAAATACCTGACTTAAATGTATTATAGTTATTTTTTGCTTGTTTGCCTAATGTTATTGTTTCTGTTATTTTTGCTTGTATTTGTCGTATTTCAGCATCATATTCTTTTACTTTTTTATCTCTATTTGTCTTTTGATCTTCCTTTTCCTTTTTTAATGCAACACCTTTTGCAACTAAATCATTACGTCGTTTGTTTAAGCTATCAATATTTACTGTTTCCTTAAATTGATTAGTTTGATTTGTCTGTTTTTGCTGTAAGTTCTCAATTTGATTTAAAGTATCTTGATATAATGCTTGAAATTTTATATTTTCATTTTGTTGATTCTTGCGTTCAATCATTATTTGATCATTATATTCACTAAATAACTTAAAACCAAATACATCATCTAGAAATGTCTTTATTTCATAAGGATTCATATTAGCTAATGAATTGAATTGATTGAATGAAATAATACACATTTTCATTATAGCTAATTTAGGTGCATCAAACAATTCTTCCTCAAGTATCTGTTGGGTGTCTCTTTTATTGGATGCCGCTAACAGTTTTCCATTTACTTCAACAATTAAAGGCTCTTTCATATTACGAATAATATGAATTTCCTTTTCTTTTGAAGTAATATTCATTTGCACCTCACATGTCTTTTCATTCCAAGAAATAAGATTTGAATTATTTTGATCTTTTACTTTACCAAACAAACCATATATAATTGCTTCTGCTAAAGATGTTTTTCCACTACCAATAGGACCACTTAATTTTATCAATCCTTTACATTTGTCAAAGTCAAAATAATGTCTTCCATATAATGACTTAAAATTTTCTATTTGTATGTTATGTATTATCATTTATACTTGATTAATCTTATTTTTTATAAATGTGTATTTATCATTTAAATATGCAGGTATGTTACTTTCAATATATGACTCAATATTACTATTGAATGATGCTACTGATAATGTTGTAAGATTAGTATCTTCATCAATGATATGTAGTCTTATATTAGAATTTATATATGTTGTCTTAAGATTATTGATTTGTTCTACATATTTAGCTTTTTTGATGTTATTTGATGAAATACACAATTGTACATATGAATTATTGAATTTTTCATCAGTTACTTCAAAAATCTCATCATTATATAATCTTATAAATTTTGGTGTAACATTATTCTTTATTCTATCTACAATTCGATAATTTTCTAGTATATACAAATACTTATCCATATTTACATCATTAAAAGTAAAAGAACAAGCAGACCCAATATTATATAAATTTGCTGTAGGATCCATATATTCATAATGTATATGACCAGAATAAATGGGAACACCCTTAAAAGCTGCTATTCTTGCTCCTGGCCAAGCACTTAGATCAGTATGACAAAATATTTCCTTTACTTCTTCATTAAAGTTATAATTGTATAGTATTTCATCAATATGTGAATCATTATCTGTCCAATACCAAGGTAAAAATAATGCACCGTCTTCAGTTATATATGGATCATTACTTACAACTGTTAAGTTTTTATGTATTTGTAAAAATTCTTCACCAAACATAAGTTCATAAGAATTATATATAGCAAATTCTTCTAATGGTGAATAATAATCATGATTTCCAGCAACAATAATAAAATGAATATTAGGAAATTGATTAAGCAAATTTCTAAAAATATTTTTAACTTCTATACCAACTTGTTGATTTATTGAATATCTAATATCAGTTATATCACCTAAAAATATACATCTATCAAAATTACCTTCTTCTAATGTTGGAATTATTTGTTTATTAAAAAATTCAATTTGTAGTTCTAACCATGATAAAGAATTATTTTTGATTCCAAAATGTAAATCACCAATAATTAGTTCTTTCATTAAAGTATGATAAACAAAATATATTTTTAATAAAAATAGAAATATTTTTCTTATCAATTTAACAAAATTATAAACTAAATTAATAATATATGCCAATGCCTTCAGAAGGCGGTTCAACACCTGCCGCCACAGTAGATATAACACCAATAGTTAATGAATTAAAAAATATAAATAATGAACTAATTAATTTAAATTATAAAGAATATGATTTATATCTTTCAAAAGATTCATATATTAAAGATATTGCTGGTAAATTATTTTCTAATGTTTCATTTGATACTGATAGAAGACCTTATAAAGAAATAGCACATGAATGTATTGAAAAGGCTACAATATTAGCAAATTATTTATATACTACATCGGTTTCCTCATCAATAATTTATGGACCTGATTCAATTGAAGGAAAGCAAACTGAACGACCTAATTATGTATCAAGGAAGCAAAATAATAAGTCAACAATTGCTTATATTGAATTAGTTATTAGACAAAATGAAAAATCAGACCCATATTATTTCTATGTTAAACTTTAAATATTTTCATATTGAATATCTATTTTGATATAAATTTTATAGTTTAAATAATTTATTAATTTTATAATACAACAAAAAATGGATAAAATAAAGTTTAATGTTAATCATTTATATTTAACGACTTCAGTATTTAAAGAATCATTAATATATAAATTAAATAGTATTATAGTTAACAATACTACAATTAATGATTTGACAGAATTTTTGGGATATGGTATAATTACATTCGATGATAATAAACATGAAACATGGGATGTAGAAGTATTTGATAAGTTTACACGTGGAAAGATAAATGCAATTGTATATAAAGTCAAGGAAGATGAATCTTTAAATCCGTATAAGTATGATTATTTAGTAGTTTTTTATAATAATACCAAGGGCTATGAATCTTATGGATATGTATGGGTAGACACTAATAAGCAAAAAACTATACTACGATTTTGCTTAGAGTATATAGATTCTATTATACCTCAACATATAATGCAAGATATTAATAGCTGGAAAAATTATATTATATATGAATTATACAATAAGCCTAATCTTACATTCGGTGAATATAAGAAAGGTATGAATGAATACTATTTGAAAAACAAAGGATGTACTTATGATGAATACCATGATTTTAATAAATGTAATCGTCGTTGTACAGTTGATATATGTTATTAGTATAACAAATATATTTAAAAACTTATAATTATGAAAAAATATATTGGAATGATATTTACTTGTTTAGTTATACTGTTTACTTGTGTTAGTTGTGACATATATACAGGCGTAACTACTCAAGATGATGTGTATGTTGAAAATGACATTGTTAGAACCGATGTTGATTTTAATGTTATTATAAGATATGGACGTCCATATTATTATGAAGGATCATTATTATATTACATATATAATGGTTTATATTATTATCCTTTTTATTATAATAATTACTGGTATGTAAGGGCATATCGTAGACCATTTAATCATTTATATTATAGACCATATTTTAGACCTCATAGATATGATTATAAGTTTGCGCCCGGACATCATAGAGGATTTGATAGACCAAATGTCGCACCAAGACCTAATAGACCAGGCATGCGTCCTTCTCAACCATCTAGACCATCCGTTAAACCAAGACCAGATAGACCAGGCATGCGTCCTTCTCAACCATCTAGACCAATCATTAGACCTACTACACCACAGCCTTCAAGATCTACAGTTACACCGTCAACTCGTTCTAGATCATCATTTGGCTCACATGGATCAGTAACAAGAGGATCAAGTATGCCATCAAGAAGTACTAGATCAACAAGAGGTGGAAGATAATTTTTTTAAAATATTTTAAATTATTATTATATATAAAACAATATTAATATAAATTATATGGATAGGGTTTGCTCTATCCATTATTTTTGAGAAACGAAAAAAAAGTAAAAACATTTAAAAACAAGTAAAATTATGAAAAAGACAATTTTTGGATTTGTGTTTGCAATTATGTTCGGCATGGCTCTTGGTAGCTGTGGTAATGGTGCTACAGGAGCTGCTACAGATGTAGATAGTACAGCTGTAGATTCTGCAGCTGTTGAAGTTGTAGATACTACTGTAGTTGATTCTGTTGTTGCTGACACAGTTGCAGTAGTTGAGGAATGTGAATAATTTTTCTTAATTACATTTATTGAGTCAGGCTGTACTGAGTACAACCTGACATTTTTTGTTTAAATAGTTTCATTAAATTCATTCATACAGTAAAAATAAAATAAGCAAATAATAAAACTATTTCGGACAAATATCTATTTTTAATATATAAATATATATTTAGATAGATACATAAAATGTCAAAAAGTAAATTAACATTGATTATAGATGGAAACTGGCTATTGATTAGCAGATTGTCTGCCATTTGTTCAAGATACTTAGATGATATGGAGATGTGTCATGATCTACAATTACTTTTAGTTAAATCTATTAAATTAACATTAAAACAATTTCCTCAAATAGATAATGTTATTTTTGTAAGTGATGGGGGATCATGGCGAACAAATGTTGAAGTACCTGAACATCTTGTAGATGAAAATGGCGAAAAAATAGTATATAAAGGAAATAGAGAAAAATCTGATGACATTAATTGGGATGTTGTTTTTAATTCATATGAAGAATTTATTTCTATTTTACAACAAAATGGTATTAATGCTTATAGAGAACTTGATCTAGAAGGTGATGATTGGATATGGTGGTGGTCTACATATCTCAATTCACAAGGAACAAATGTAATAATATGGACAAAAGATAATGACCTAAAGCAACTTGTAAATATTGATGACAATAAATGTTTTACTGTATGGTGGAACAAATCAAATGGAATGTTTACATGTAAGTTTGATGATAGTAATCTTAATTTTCTTTTCAATAATGAATATAATGAAAATGATTTAATTTTCCAGCAAATAACAAGAAATACAGAAGTTACACAAATTGATCATAACAATATAATTATTGATAAAATTATTAGAGGTGATCTTGGAGATAACATTCGTCCAATTTTATATAAAGAAAACAAAAATTCAGAAAGTTCAAGAAAGATAAGAATATCTCAAAAGGATATAGATTATAATTTAGACTTTAATGATGATAAAGCTGTTTATAATTACCTAAAGACTTTATATGAAAATAAAAAATATAAAAACAAACTTAATGTTACATTAGATAAAGCATTTGAACATTTCAAGTATAATCGAATTATGGTTGCATTAGAAAGACAATCATATCCTTCTAATATAATGAATATTTTTGAAAATTATAAAGATATTAATGTAAGTAATAATTTTGATAATATAGAAAATCAAATACTTGCAGCAACAAATAAATTGAACGGAATACTTGATATTATATAACAAAAAAGGAAGAACTTAAGTTCTTCCTTTATTCTTTAACAAAATTTGATAATGGTTCTTCTTTTATGATTGGTTTATTGTCTTTAGATTCCTTCTTTAATTTTTCAACTGCATCATTAGCTTCATCTTTATTGAAAAAATAATCATACATTTGAGGATCCTTTTCATTAAAATATACTACATATACAGTTTCTTCTTGAGCTGCTTCAAATAATTTATGCTTCATTTCATTATCTGGTTCCATTAAAAATATTTCAATCAAACCTTCATTAACATTACTTAAAACATAGTTTTTTGCTTCGTATATATTATTATCGTTACCCCATATATATAATGATGATGTTTGGCTGTCATATATTGAATTTACTTTATAATTTTCTTCAATATATGAAATACACTCTTTAATATTAGTTCTGTGATGAATTAATGACTCAACCAAATGCTTTGCATTATCATAAGATGTGTCATTCATTATACATTATTAATATATTTTTGTAATTTATTAAAAATAATATCGGATAAAAGTTTATCTGATTTTATTTTTTTATTTAAATAATCTGCAATGTCTTCAATCTTTATGTCTAAATATTCAATAATAGTGTTTAATTCATGTTTAGGTAAAATTTCAAAATTAATGTCTATACTTATTAAATTTTTTACATCTACTTTATTAAAAAATTTTTCTAATATCTTAAATGATTCTGGTTCATTATTTTTTGTTTGTGTTGTTTCTTTCTTTGTATTGGTACTATTGAAACTACTAATTGATTTTCCGAAATCTGGCTTAATCGTTAGTTCAGTCTTTTGAGGAATTATGTCAGATATATTTACGCTTTCATTACCAATTACTTTTCCAGTATTATCATATACTTCATTAGAAACTTGAATATAGTTTGCCGAAAATTCAGTCATAGTCAATTGACCTTTGTCTGTCATCAATATCATTTCATCCCCATCAATGACAGAATTATGTATGGTAACTTGTTCACCAGTATTTTTGTTTACCCAAGTACCACTAATCATTAATGATTCATCCATAGTAAATTCTAATAATAATTAATATATATAATATTAAAATTATACTTCTTAACAAATAAATTTAAATAATTTAATAAAAAATTAAATATTTTCACTACTATTTTCGCTATTTTCACCACTATTTTCACTATTTTTTAAAAAATTATTCATACAATCATATATGTCATCAAAAGAATCATTCATAAAATATTCGTAGTTTACATTTTCCAATCTTTGTTCAATATATGAGATTTCACAGAATAATTCATTATTTAAATCCATTGAGTTATTGCATGTTGAATCAATCCATATAGTAAATATATTATACTTGTTAAATATTACATCTGGAATATTATTGTATTCTTTATATAACAAGAAAAATACATCATTATTATATAAATCATCAATAGTTATTCCAGTAGATACATAATCATTAGTAATAACATATAGTAATGAATTATTTTTTAATGCTATATTTACTTCCTTTTGATCTATATAATAATAGTCATCAGATTTTATCTGATTGTCTGTTATAAATTTTTTACTTATATTTATGTCATTATTTTTCTTATATAAGAATAATTTAAATTCTTTTATAAGATCTTCATTATGATATATGATAAATATTTTCTTTCTTTCCATTCAATTTATATAAATATTTTTTAACTAAAGGTTGTATATATTTTACTATTAACTATATAATAGTTTTCTGGATCATTAGTAGCTGTTAATAAATTATCAAAGTTTTTATAATATTTTGTCAATCTTGTATTATCTGTTTCTGCATCTGGTTTTATTGATGCTGTTGAAGATTCATAACTTATTGTATAATGATCACCTCTACTTGGACAATCTACATGACCGTCATTAAAGTTAAGTTGATATTGATTAGTTGTACCATTATTTACATATGATACATTTAATATTGAATTAACTATATATAAAGGTTCTTCATCATTAAACAATATATCATTAATCATTAAGAAATAATAATATTTGATATTATCATTACTATTATAAGTAATTTTTATTATAATGTTTCTTTTCTGATTCTTAAATAAGCTACCAATATCATTATCACTTATATCAATATCATATGTATCTTGTATGAACTTATTCAAATATATAGTATCAAATAATTTTTGTTTTTTATTTGTAGAAACTGTATTAGAAACTGTATAATTAAATCTAACAAACAATTTATTAGTATCAGTTTCTTTAAGTAATGAAGCTATTTGGGTAGGATCAATTATAAATGTCCAATTATTATTTGTATTATTAGTAAATAAGTTTTGTACTGAGGCTTTGTTTCTATCATTTTGACTCCATCCTTTATATATACTATAACAATATGCATATGTCTTTACATCTATAGTTGATGCATAAAATTTTCCTGTTGGTATTATTTGTTTTGTATTAAATTCAACATCATCAATTTGTTTTTTCAATAATGGCTCACTTGAGAATGTTAATGGAGTCATTGATTGACTAGATAATGATATTGTTTCTTTTGCATCTAACTTAATATTGTTGAAACCGCTTATTTCAAGTGTATCAAATGTCTTAAATTGATTATTGTATACAGGATTTAATAATGTATCATTACCTATGTTGATATTGTTTTGTGATGTTGTTATATATAATGTTGACTTATCATTATTGTCATATGATGTTCCTATATATCCATAATATATTGCATCATTTGAAATACCTAATATATTACTTCTATTTAATGTATTTATATTTCTAAAAAGAATTTCTTTACCATCAAATGTTGGAACATTACTATTAAATGTATATTCATTATAATATCCTGCTTTTGAAATTAAATAAATATCAACTTCTTCAGGTATAGCTTCTTTTTGTACTAATTTTGATATTTCCGTTTTTGCTTCAGCTACTGTCTTTACGGATTCAACTATATCACCATTAATTAAAAGCGTCATGTAATCAGTATCTTCCGACACTTCTCGATTTTCTAATTTATATATAAATTGGAGATTTTCTGTATCCGGACTCTTTACAGTTGTTATATTAGATTTTGGATATAAAACATTAGTAACCTCTAAACTATCAAATGAGTTTATATATTTTTCACTTTGTTTTGTTTTATAGTTAATATTTGATCCACTAACATTTAGATCAACAACATATTCAATAATATAATTAAATAAATTGTTATATTGTTCATTATAGTCTTTTGCAACTTTATTTCTAACAACTGCCCAATATTGTGAATTAGCTGATCCATTGTCTTGTACAATTTTATTAGTATCAATATATAAAGAATTTACTCTATTATATTTACTTAAAGATATATCTATAAATGAAGTATTATTGAAAGGATCAAATGCACATGTTTTGGTTTCAAAATCTTTTACATAATCAAAAACATATTCATTATTTATATTGTTTACAGTCCACATTGAGTATACATACTCTAAAGGATATTCTTTACTGTTTACAATATTTTCTGAATTAGTTATAAGAATGATAAGTGTATTCTTAAAGAATTCAATGTTTTCACTTGTTATCTTAGGTATTTTTGTTTTGCATTCAACATTCTTTTGGGCTGTTGCAAAAAAGTGTGGATTTATTGTAAATTTACTATCAATAAATTCAAAATAAGAACTACTAATTTCATCTTCATATATACTATTATTTAATATTATAGGTGTTGTATTAGCATTTTTATAATATATCATTAAAGTCTTAAATGAAGAATTGATGTTTCCAGTAGCTTCAATATTAGTATCAACATCATTAATAACCCATTGATTGTTTTTGTTGATATAAGGTAATGAAAATATCTTTATTACGCTAATAGAATTAATAATGTCTATGTAGTCTTTATTATAGTTTGTTTCAAATACAAAGAATGCGCTATGATCTACATTGACATAATCATCTGGATTATTGTATATAATATTATTGTACTTGTTTATATCAGTACTATTTAACTTATTGTTTTCATATGATGTATAAGTTATGAAAATATTATTTGAATAATATATTTCAGTAGCCTTATTACCATTACATGCAAAGTGTATGTCATAGTCTAAAGGCACAAACATACTATCATTATTTGCACCTTCAACATCATGTATATATGTATATAATTCTATTAGAATTCGTCTATATAATGTTTTTAAATCTTTATTATAGATTTCAGCATTATAATATTGTAGAAGTTTATAATATAATAAATTAATATTTGATAATGTAATATATAAGTCATTAATGTCATCATTATCAATATAGCCTATCAATTTTTTATATTTTATTTGTTGATCTTGTGATAGTGTTTCTGGTTTGTTAAATTCACCAGTTTCATCATCATATTCAAGTTCTATTCCCTTTATAGAAATTATTTTATTGCCATAATCATATTGAGCTAAACTGTTAGGTTCATAATCATTTACTATAAATTGTATAAAAGAACTATCATATGAATCAATTACATCATCATACGGATTTTTTATTAGTTTTTGATAATCAACAAAATTCTTATTGAAAATTGTATATGCATATTCAATATTGTTTTCATCAGTAATTTCAGATGAATACTTATATATCATTTTTATATTATTTGTCAAATCAGCTACTAATTCATTTGTAACATCATTTCGATTTAATATTAAATATGCAATAGTTTCAATTGTAAATAAATATATGTTGTATATGTATTTGTTTGATTGGCTATTATAATCAACTTGATAAAGTATAAATTGCTCTTTATTTTCTCTATTGCTATCAGTAAAATTACCAAAATATTGTGTATAAATCAAATGAGTAAGTTTATTGCTAGTTTTGTCATATTGAAAATAAATAAGCTTTCCATAGTCATCATTTTCAGCATCAACAAATTTTCCTTTAAGAATACATGTAAATAAATCTATATCATTTACAATTATTGAATTTGACTTATATTCTTCTAAGCCATTAATAATATATGGCATATTATTTATTGCTTCTATTGCATCATCAATTATAAATATTCTTGATAATGATATGTCTGTTTCATAATTGTTAGATATATTTTCAACAGGCTCACCAGTTTCTTTATCTATAATAGTTAATGTTATTGTACTATTATCAGAATAATTAAATTTTGCAATATGTTTACTAGCATCATAGTTTTCTGGTGTATCTAATATATCAAACATATTAAATGAATGATATTTGATACCATCTGCACTGATACCAAAGCGTTGGCCTAAATTAGCTAATGCCTCTATTGAAAAGTTTTCAAAAAAGGATTTCCAATCATTATTTGTTCCTGAATTCTTGTTTTGTAATTGATTTATATTGAATGTTGACATATTTATACTTTATCGTAATGTTAATTTATATACAATTTTATAAAATTTTTGTTTATATAAACTATTATAATTTATATAATTTTTTTCAAATACTATATCTCCAGAATTGATAACATATTTATTAAATAAAAATAACAACTTAGTTTCATCTAACTTATTATTGTAATATGTTTTTTTAATTAATTTTTTGAAATACTCATAACATTTTTCACGAGTTTCATAATATTTAATGTTATTTATACTTATGCTGTCAATATCATCTGGAGAAAATTCCAAATGAGTAGGCAAACAATATACAAAGTTATTATTAAAATGCTTGTATTCCATTTGATAAACAGTTTTTGTATTAGTTAAGTCATTTATATTCTCAATATATTGTATAGGTAAGTATTTATAAATATTAATGTCTGTCAATCTAATTTTTAGTTTATCAGAATTTTGTTTGTTTTGCTCAGTATTTAACTTAAATAATGAAACGTATTGATTATTTATTACAGATTTGACTTTATTGAATAATGGCATTATATTACCAAAATATCTATTTATATAAATACTAATAGGATTAGACATAGTATTTAAAACAGAATAAGTAATATTATTTTGTGTTGTTTCCTTGGCATTAAGATCTATTATTAGATTTACATTTGTAGGAAATATTATATATGACTTTAATAAATAATAGTTATCTATAAGTAAATCTGTTTTTAAATATGGGTAAATATATTTAAAGTTATCATAAATGACAGAATCATCTATATTATTATTTTGTATCTTATCAATTTTTACGTTATCATTTTCATCAACATAATATATATTGAATGAATTTGAACTTAAATTAAATGTATATTCTATATTTATGTATTTATATTTTTTTCCATTATCATCAATATGTTCCAATACATTAATAGTTGATGTGTTTATTGGTGAAATCTTATATACATCATAATTAGTATACTTTTCATTATATGTAGCTAAATCAGTTTTATAGAATATATTTTTTGGATTATAGTATACATAATATTTTTTAGTATTTTGTGTTACAGATATAATATTATTCTTTATATGATTTTGATTAATGTTATATAATTCACTAACATACATATTTGCGGTAAATGGAATTACAATATTATGTATTTCTTCACCGTAGTATGATGAATCTTTATATAATGTCTTTTCAATGTCAGTATTCATTAATTCATGATATATATAAACTGGAATATTTTTCTTTAATGTATAATTATATAAGTATTCATTTACCACATATACATTTTTTTGATATAATAGTTTTGCTGTTAGAATAACTGACATACTACTATCTGTATTATTAAAACTTGCATCAATAGTAAATTCATCTGTTTTGGAATTATATAATGTATGTTGTTTTAGTATTTTCTTAATAGCATCATTATCATATGTATAATTAGATTTTGATTTAATATATTCTTTAATAGACTTTATATAATATCGTATTTCATATGTTGTATTATCAAGAACACCCCAATAACAATAGATATTATCAATAATATTGTTATTTACATTTTCTATTATATCATTTTCTTTATAATATTTGTCTATAAATATTTTAAGCATATTATCATCTAAAATCTTTATATATACCTTTTTAGAATCAAATAAACTTTTATTTATAGATACATTATCTAAATTTTCTTTTAAATACTTTGATAAATTATATGAATCAATATAGATGTTATATTTTTCATCATTATTAATCTTTTCAAAATAATTATAATCTATATATAAGTTATTGTCATTATAGTATGGTACATAATAGTATAAGGCAAAATTTTTCATAATACTAGTTAATGCTTCATATACTAATATATATGTATATACTTTTAATATAATGTTTATATATATTGAATCATTTTTTGATAGAGCGCCTGATATATAACGGGTTTTTATTAATTTACTTATATCTGAAAATTTACCTTTGCTTATTAATAAATTATATAATTGTATTGCTTCCTCATATTCTTTTCTATTATTGTCATTAACTACTTTATATATATCCAAAATATATTGATTTAATTCTTGACCTAAATTGTAAAGAATGTTTAATATGTCATTTTCAGAATATATTTGTATAAAGTTTGACTTTATAAAGAATGAGAAATTTTCATTTTTAAATTCATTAACATTATAATCACTAAAATATGACTTCAATTGTATTTTTTCTAAAGAATTATTCTTAGAGTAATACAATGAATTTAACAAAATACTATATTCATTATTTAATAAAATATTTTGATTATCATTGTCAATAATGTTTTCATTAGTTAGTGATTTTAATTTTTCATATTGATCATCATATATTACTAAATATTCTTCAATATTATTTATTATATTTAGTTTGTCAGATATATTAACTTTATTTGAAAATTGATTATTTATGTTTTCTTTTATTTTGTTTATGACTTTATTATTTGTTTTGTCATATTTTATATATTTCTTTGTATTTGAAATATTCTCAGATATATAAATGTCATCATCTTCAGTTACGTCATCAATAGATACCTTTTCAAAATATTTTCCATAATCAACATCAGATACTTTTGTGTTTGTTATATCATCATATTTTTTATCATTAATTATAATATCACCATATACTATTTTGTCTGACCAGTTAACATATTTAGGTGTGACAAATACTCCAAAATAATCAACATCATTTCCTATATTAGAATATAATATGCCTTTATGAAATACATTTCCATTATGATTTGTTGCGGTCCAATTGTCAGCATTATTGAAAATATTTGAATCAGATTCAGTATTATCTGTTGTAAATATATCAAACCAATCACTTATATAGTTATTTTGCAAATACTCATACTGTTGTATGTCTGAATAACTAAAATATTTGTTAGTATTAGCATATGCAAGCAATGGTAATAATATATTGTTGTTTGCTAACTTACAATATATTTTGTCAATATTGTTCTTTAATATAGGAAATTGATAGTATCGATTATATTTAGATGTATATGCAGCATTAGCATTTATTATATAATCTTCAGATTCATAAAGTTTCCATTTGAAATAATTATGCGTTAGAGTATTTTCATATAATAATGATTTGTTAGTTCCTTCTTTATAAGTATAATTTAAATTATTGTTAAAAACATTATATGAAGTATATTTTATGTTTGTTGTTTTTGCATCAAAATTTTTAATATATAGATTTGAATAATGATAATTGTGGTCAAAATCATAAAAATCACATGTTGTATTATTCTTTATATATTTTCCTGATATAGTAAAAGTATTGAATTCATAATAGTATTTTTCATTCTTATCAAATACATCTTCAAGATTGAAAACAAATGATAATGGAATAACTTCACCCATTATTATATTGTTTTTTGCATATCCTATAGATATTAAATTGTCAAATTCATTTATCAATAATTGTCTTGAATGATTTATAGGAATATTATATGATGTAAAATTTATAAGACCGCCATTTTTACAATCTATAACATTTTTATATACAATTTTATTATTGTTGAAATCCCAATATGCTGGTATATTGTCTTCTATTTTTGTAAGATATTTACTTAAATAAATAGACAGTTTATTTGTACCTATTTGTTTTCCGATAGGTATATATATTTTCTTAATGACTATATTATTACTATTTATTATATCAATTACAAAATAGTCAGGTAAGTCATTTCGATTATTTACATATATAGGTGCAAAAAACTGAAATTGATAGTTATATTTTGTATTTGGTATTCTTTTACATCCAAATTCAAAGTTTTTATCTCTATCATCAGTTAATTCAGCATAATTATATAAAGAATCATACTTATTATATTCTGTAAAAGGTGCATCTTGTGGATTAGTAAAAGTATCTTTATAGAACTTATCAGATATTAACTTAAAATAACGTTGTACATCATATTCATATTTTGCATTTATAAGATTAACATATATGTCTTTATGAAGCATAAACTTATTATCTAATGGCATTAAAAACGCATTATTTATATAACAAGTATATTGACTATTTGATTGCTTAACGTATTCATTAAGCACACAAGATAATGTAAAGTTTCCAGATATAGCAGGTATAGTTCTTAATAATGATCTAAACATTTAATTATATAAAATCAAATTTAATATATTATTAATTAAAAATATTTTCATTTGTCTATTTTATCATTAAAAAGTGATAAAAAATGAAATTATATATAAAAAAAATATGTATTATAAGATTAAAGTATCATCAAATAATGAGAAGGGTATAACTACATACTTCACAGATGCTGTTCATTTTGCTGAAGCTGCAAAGAAAGTATTAGATGTTACTGGTAATGATATTGAAATTGAAGATATATGTCTAATGAAAAACTATAAGCCATCACTTAATGAAAAGTATGATGAGAACAACAAGCTTTATTTAATAAAAATTGCTGAAGACATATTACAAGACAATAATACTTACAAAACTATAAAATATATATTGCCAGCATTTGCTAACAATTCAAATGAACTAAATAATATTGTTAATGATTATTTAAAACAAGGTCTTACTGATATGCGATTGACAACAATATCTGAGACTAAATGGATTTATATTGAATAAAGATTAAATATGAAGAACATTAATAGCTATATTTTAGAAAAACTAAACATAAACAAAATTGATCTATCATTAGAAAGGAAATATCCTAAATTTACATACAACAATATTGCTAATAAAACATTGTTTTTACTTGGATATACTACTTCTGTTGGTGAACATGATGGTATTGGCGTAACTACAAGAGATATTGAATATGTTAAAGAATGGATAAGCCAAAATAATATAACAGATGTAGTAGGTGTAATTAATGATAGTGTATTCAATAATGTATCATTTAGTAATCAAAGAAAGAACTATTATATATTTAATGATGAATTATATAATAAAATAGATGATGAGTATTTACATTCAAATATTGATGTTTTAAATAAAAGATCATTTATTACTTTATCATGTACAAAAAATATTATTTCTACAGATATTTTTAACAATAGTACAATATATGTTATAGACAAAAAATATTTTGACACAATTAAATGAAGCTACTTATTTCATATATACAAGAAAAACTAAATAAAGGAAGTATTTCAAACTTTGACAAAGAAAAAAATATAAAGGACAAAGAAATACAATTATTTAAGAATTATTATTTTGGATTGTCAAATGATGATGCAGATTTAATATTGAATAAATATGTATATGGATGGCCTCTTCCTCAAAATACATTAAATAAAACAACATGTACTGCATTTGAATTATTGTTTATGCTTGCTGCTATGTTAGTGGATGATGGCAATGACTACTTGCAAGTTTATAAATTAGGATTCACATCATACAAAAAGATTGGAGAAAATAACCCTTATGACTATAGTTGGTTTGAAGAAGAAGTTGATGGTAAAGATATGCTTACTATATGTCAGGAATGGATAGCTGATAATGAAAAGGAATTTAGAAACATATATAATTTATGCAAAAAATATGATAATGACCTAACTATAGAAAAAATTGAAAGTTTTTATGAGGAAGTATTTGATGCAGAAAATTAAAAAAAAATTATGAAAAAATACATTTATTTTTAAAATAATTGATATTTTTAACTATAATATATTATTATTAATTATAAAATAAGTAAAAATTAAACTTCAGAAATATATGAATAACATTAGTCTACATAGTATTAGTTTGAATTCATCCCTCTTTAGAGGTATTGAATCATGTGGTAGTATGTTTGAATGTGGACGACCAAGTGAACATATGAAAATTTCTGGAGATATGGAAGGATAAAAGTAATATACATATTGAAGTATAAAACATATTAGAATATAAATCTCCAGAACCTTGAAAAAGATTTTGGAGATTTTTTGATTTATAATAAAAAGGAAGAAAAAATTAAAAAAGTTTGAAAATATTTAAATTTACTTGAAAAATAAACTATATTTAATTATCAAAGTTAATTAAAAAACTGAGATTAAATTATCAAAACAAAAAAATAAAGAAGAGTTCTTTGAATACTTTTAATAATGCGGGGTTCGTCTAGAGGCCCAGGACTCGAGATTTTCATTCTCGCAACATGGATTCGAATTCCATACCCCGTACCATTGTTAAATATTTGGCAGAGTTAGGCCTATTGCACTGCTCCCTACGAGTTAGGTAAAGTGGTATTTACAGTGGTAATTAATCAAGGGTTCAAATCCCTTAATATTTAACAAACGATCTTTGACATATTGATACAATAATACATAAAAAAATATATAAATTACCTGTACTGGTCAACGATTCTAAGGTACAGAGGGGTACAGGTCATAAGTCATAAACTCTCAGAACGCTGTTGAAACATAACAGATGCGTCAAGTGCCAGCTACTGAGCAGTCGTAACGGGTTTATGAGATTTATTTTCAAATATAAGTTTCCGAGGGCTGGAAGGAATTCCAATATTGAACCTCCAATGGGCATACTGAATTGACAGTTGAAAGACCTTGTAGTGGCAAACATGTGATTGAGGTCAGTGCGATACGTAAAGCAACGTAATGGAGACTGTGAAAGAGAAAAGCAGTGAGAATCTGCACTTTAGTAGAATCCCTTTAGTGGATTGAAGGAGTTAATTGCTCTATGACAGATGTAGGAAACTTTTAAAATATTATACAGTCACTGGTTGTCGAGAAGACAATTAGAATCAGATATCCCTCATAGATGTGTAGATGAACTGTTGAGGAGGGTAAAACATAAGATGCTATGGTTGACCTGCATGACGAAAGGGCGGGTCCGAGGGTTCGAATCCCTCTCCTGAGGTATCTCGGGATGGCAGAGTGGTTGAATGCATGACCTAAGGTATCTTTATTTTTTGGAGGTTTGGCAGAGTTGGTCGATTGCACCGGTCTTGAAAATCGGCGGGCGTTCATAGCGTCCCGGGGGTTCGAATCCCTCAGCCTCCGCATATAAATTCATTGTTGTAGAATAGAGTTACTTCAATAATAGGGTTTTTATTTAATACTTTATTCGCTAGTTACATGAATTTTTAATTTGGGCAGTTGGATGAGCGATTTAGTCGGCAGTCTGCAAAACTGTTAGTGGTGAGAACCCAGGCCGGTTTGACTCCGGCACTGCCCTCAAAAAAATAAATAATAAATTATGATATTACAATTAAAAGAATATTTAGCAGAAAAATTAATAGATACACATATATTTGAAATGGCAAAATCTATTAGTGAATTTGAAGATCTTGTAGAAAATATGATTGATCCAATATTATGTCATATTATTTTAATTTTAAAAGCTAAAGAAGAAAATTCAACAGAATTTGTTATACATTGGAAAAAAGAAGTCATAGGATTTTTTAAAAAATTTACAAATATTAAATTAAAAACTAAAAATTCATATGAATCAAAACTAAAACATATAAAATCTATATTATTTGATGAGTTAAATTTAGATAACATGGATAATTTAGATAATATTAAGAAAATTATATATATCAAAATGTATCAAGAAGGATATGATTTAAATGATAAAAAAATATGGGATGATTTTAAATCTATTATAGAAGATATTCAAATCAATCATTTAGATATAATAATTGATTTAATGGCTTCAAATGATCAATATAAAATCGTTAATTATATAGAAAATTTATATAAAACATAATGAGTGTAGTTTCAACAAGGACTTTTCTACAAGAACGTTCATTACAAAGTCGTTGTGACAAATAGGGAGAGACCTGTACATTGGGTCACGTAGCTGAGAAGGTTTAGCGCTGGATTGAAGCTCCAGGTCATTTGTACGGCAGTTCGATTCTGCCCGGACCCACTATTGCATTTTTTGAATACTGTTTATGCAAGTCAAATAAGAGAACAGTATATAAGATATACAAAATATATCTAAAACGCTCAAACATCATAGAGGAGGTCGTAATTCTTTAGGTGGGCTATTGATACTATGGTGAAACTCTGTAGAAATTTAAAATTTAAATCTGCGCATCTTTTATTAAATTTCTACATATCTTAAGAGTTATCTTGTTACTTGAGGCGCCAAGGAAGGAACCCCGCTTACGAGGAATTAGGGGAAATATTAAGGACAAGGATTAGGAAAAGATTTTTTAACTGGGTGTATGCCGGTAATTGGTTTAACCGTCCACATTTGGAATGTGGTTTATGCAGGTTCGAATCCTGTCACCCAGACTAAAGGCAAACGTATTTAAGTGTACATAAAATACGTGTTTGAAAAGAAATGTCAGAATTCGCGGTTCTGAATATAGGTTCGAATCCTTCTTAACGGTAGCCAAACGTTTAGTTTATTGGTTAAAACATTTCAAACGCCTTTTTATTCAATGGGGATGTAGATCAATAGTAAATCATAACACTTTCAATGTTAAGTCTCCGGAGCGTAACCGGACTTCCCTACTAAAAACTATTCATCCTGGTGGCTGGCTGACAGCAAATAGGAGGCATTAGAAGAGCGGGTTCATTCCGGAAAATTTTATACCACGCTTTCTTGCCGGAAATTTGGAATCAAGTGCGCATACAAGAACAAGTTTCCCATAGGCTTTAACCTGAACAGAATTGGGTGAGATGGTAATTGAATAGTTTTTTATTATTGGGCTGTAGCTCAGTTGGTTAGAGCGCTACACTGATAATGTAGAGGTCCTGAGTTCAAATCTCAGCAGCCCAACTTAGAAGTCTAGCTTAAAAGATCTGTGGGAATATTTTAATAATTAAGTCAAGAAGGACGTCGCTTGAAACTGATTTTTAAGATTAGTACCAAGAGAAGATGAAAGTATGGAACTTAGCTAACTCCAGAAATTAATTCTTAATAATCAGACATAGAGTGCCAGCACGAGGCTGGTGGATTCCGTGAAAGTCGGAGACTTCGCCCTATACCGATGTATACCCTCGCTCTCATAAGGCGCTGAAAGGTTAATTGGGTTACATAACAGTTCGATTCTGTTCGTCGGTACATATGGAGGTTCACTTGCAATAATTATTAAGTCTTAAGAAGCTGTTGGGAAACTAATAATTATGAAGTAAAACAATAGGGATTCTGATAGTGATAAATGTACCTCCACCAATATATAAATTCCTTGTTGTAAATAAGAGTTACTTCTTTCACCAATATTTCGAAAGGGTAGTTCAGTGGTCAGAACACCAGCATTGAAAACTGGAGGTCGTTGGTTCGAATCCAACTCTATAAACTTTTATTGAATGTTACAGGAATTTTATAATTTTTGCAGTATTGGTGTTAGTGATTAGCATAGGACACTTCCAATGTTCAGGGGACAGTTTGAATCTGTTATACTGCTCAGGGTCTAATTTAGTAGTAATCAAGACGCAAGGTGTATTCAAAGACTACACAGGAGATAACTACTCAAACCGGTAAGTAGAGGCCGGTATTTTTACCCTATTCGACTAATGGTTTAGGTCACTACTATCTTAAAGTAGAAATGATGAAGTTCGAATCTTCCATAGGGTGCTTAGCGCGGTGGTGAAATTCAATAAAACTTTTTTCGCTGTTGCTTCTTTATGAATGCTGTAGATAAGAGTTACTTCAGGTATACACACTTTATTTTGGTTAAAGATTATGTTGGTTCGAGTCCAACCCGCGCTACTATTTTTTAATAAGTACTTAGCTCAATGTTAGAGCCTTGGATTTTACCAAGAGATTCAGGTTTAATTCCTGAGGTACTTTTTTAATGCTTCTGTAGCTCAATTGGATTAAGAGCATCTGAATACGAATCAGGAGGTTGCGGGTTCGAGTCCTGTCAGAAGTACTAAATCCTATGGCTATATAGTTGAATTACGTAATAAATATTATATAGTTAAGTAAGCATAGGCGAGGGTCAAGAGGCGAGACGCGTGACTAAGTTTTCGGATCTAAGGAAAACCGAATTTGCAGTGTAGGTGTTAATGGTTGCATAGGATCCTGCCACGATTCAGGAGTCAGTTCAAATCTGATACACTGCTCAAAAATTTTCAAATCGAAGGAAACATCTAAGAGAAGTCGCAGTTCAGGACCGAATTAGAAGAAGTTACTGTAGGCAACGTTAATAAGAAGCGCAGATGGTGCAATTTATAAAGTCCTCTGGGAACATTGATGTAACCCCATTATTAAACAGTTGTACAGGATAGTGGAATGTAGATTTGAATATATAAACTTTATAAGAGAACAAGGTGAGAAACCAAGATGACCTCAAGTTGTAAAACGGTTGAAGGCGTTAGTTTAGTTATTATAAAACACTTATAAAGTTTTAACATGGTGGTTTTAGCTCAAATGGTAGAGCGTCTGATTGTGACTCAGAAGGTAATGGGATCGTTACCCATAAACCACCCAAATAAATTTAATAAATATAAATTATGCAATCTTTAGAAAGTTATATTGAACGGTTTAAGAATAATTATTACGAGCGTCATTATCAAATAGATTTAAATAATTTAGATTTATTTGATATGTTGATTTTAGATTCATGTATTAATTATTATAAAGTAAACTATGATGAACATTATGAATTTGGACAATTATTTGAAAGTCATTCAGTATTTAATAAGTGCAGAGACATAACTAAATTCTTGACATTTGTGTTAACTAATTTTGATGTAAAGGAATCATCAATACTTTTTATGTGTAATAATATAGAAGAATTAAAAAATGATTACGTTATATCAATTAATATTAATTATGAATCAAATATTGAAGATAATGCACAATATGACCAAACAATAGAAAAAAGCATAATAGATAATAAACTTGATTATATTGTTATAAATATTAATACAAACTTAGATAAAGACGAAATATATGATAAGATTGAACATGAATTAATTCATTCATTTGAAGATTATAATAGAATAATAAATGGAGCAGAATCTTTAAATGATAAAGCAATACAAGATAAATATTACAAATTATCATTAAGTGAAACCGATTCACAAGAATTACAAGATGTTAAAAATCTACTATACTTATTAGATAAATCTGAACAAAATGCGTATATTGCTCAATTTGATGGAATTTTGGGTGATAATAAATATGTAACAATTCAACAAGCATATGAAAAGATATATAATTCCAAATTATATAAAGACATTAAATCATTTTCATATTTAGTTCTCAATAAAGATAAAGATACACAAGATTTATTATGTAATTTATACAGAAAAATATATGAGACAAATATAATAAACAACAAAATTCTTAAAAAGATATATAAAGAATGGAATAGATTTTTTGAACATTTTAGAAGAAATATATATCAATGTATTTGTGACCATATTAAAGATAATAGAAATATTTTAGATCGTGGAAGAACAATAAAAGATAATAGCAAATTAAAAGAAAAAATTGAAAACGAATATTTAAATAAATTTATTTTTATTGAAAAGTAATTTTATGATTTTTGGAGAGTAAAGCTAGACAAGGTCAGCGGCTGCCTGCTAAGCAGTTCGTGCGGGTAACTGCATGTGGGGCGGGACCACTGCTCTCCGCAGAAACAATGTAGCGCGCATTAACGTACTGTTGATAGCCTTTGATTTTTGCTATCACCGAAACGTACTGATTCGGGAAAGTTTTCTTGGTCTTATAATGAAATTGTTGAAAATTTCATATTTTCAATAATGTAATTTTGAAAATTTCATATTTTCAATAATGCAAAAGCTCGTGATGAGAAAAATCAAGTTTTATTTTTATTAAAAGATATAAATTATAAATTATAAATCATAAAAACATTAAAGATTATATTATGAAAAATATAAATGAATATCTGGTGAAAGAATCTGCTGATGAAGTAGAACTTGTTGTTCTTTCGCCAGAAGAACTTAAAAAGGTTTTAGAATTTATTAAAGGTAATGAGGATAGAGGTATTTGTTTAAGAGATACACGAAATACTGATGATGAATGGTATCAAATAGATGCTTGCTATTATGACGATAGAAATGATAAAGGTCCTCGTAATTGGCCTTGGAAAAAAATAGTAAGAAAAAACTAAAATAAAATATAAAAATATTATATAAATTATGAAACAAATTCAAAATTTTTTATTTGAGGCATCTATAGTTAATCAGGTAGATAATATAATTATTAGTGGTTGTGGATCAATGCATAATGAAAATGTAATAAATGTTATTAAGTCATTGAAGAATAATTTTAAAAATGCTAATTTATATGTATATGACGGTGATAAAGATGAAGTTATTCCATTAAAGGATATTAATGATTTTAAAGCCAATGGTCCTCATAATAATAATTTATCTGGTATTGCAAAATTTTACAAAGATCATTTAGGAGAAATAACAATATTTATACAAAACTAATATATCCAAGTAGTCATGAATGCTTGGTGACGTAAAGCCTAAATCCCCGTCATTTAGGGAGAATCGTAAGTCTCATATCACAAGTACAGGGCCTATGATATCTGTGGTTTAAGAAGGTTTACCTGAGGATAAGAAACCCAAAAACTTCAAAAGAGCCTTGTGTTTTTTACCTCTTTAGCTCAATGTTAGAGCCTTGGATTTTACCGAGAGATATAGGTTCGATTCCTATGAGAGGTACAGAAACAATGTAGCGCGCATTAACGTACTGTCGATAACCTCTATTTTGTTATCGCCGAAACGTACAGATTCGGGAAAGTTTTATTGGTTTTATAATGCAAAAGCTCAAATGAGAAAAACCAATTTTAATAATTTGGATGCCTGCTGATATTGTAGAACATGTGAAAATTGTGTCTACCTTGTCCACCAGCTCGGTATTAAATAGCAGAATGTGTCCAAATTATTTTAATGCCCAGGTGTTGGAATGGTAGACATCCCTGCCTTAGAAGCAGGTGCGAAATAATAGTAGCGTGGGAGTTCGAGTCTCCCTCTGGGTACAAAATATTGGGATATGGTGTAATGGTTGAGCACACAGGTCTCTGAAGCCTTTAGTATCAGTTCGAATCTGGTTATCCCAACAAATACTGCCCGTAGTTTTAGATATGAGTTTGACCCGTATAAGAAACCATATCAAAAACATTTTCAATGACTATAGGAAGAGATTATTGCAGTTGCTCTTCAAAAAACGCACATCCTATATAGAAAATGTAAAATGCGGCTGTGGAGGAATAGGCAGACTCGTTTGCCTAAGGAGCAAATTCGAAATAACAGTAGAGTGTGGGTTCGAGTCCCACCAGCCGTACAATTTGTGTAATAATAGTAACACTGGATGTGCACGTTGTTATCTATTCAGAGGATAAGAAGTATGAATATATAAATAAGTAATAATAGCGCTATAAAATTATTCATATTGTTCATATTTAACTGTAAATTTCACTTATCCAAAAGCCTCAGTAGTTCAATGGATAGAACAATTGCCTTCAAATTTTCTGTGAAGAAATAATCAGGAGTGCATAGGCGAGAAATCCCTATGTAGAATCTCCTAAATTCGGTGGAGGGCCTTTGCGGTAGAAACTTAAGGCTATCAAAGTTAAAACACTAACCAATAATGTGTAAGGATAATACCGAGCGAAAATGAAAGAAAGTGGCAAGCAAATCACTACCCCATAAACTCTGTGCTTGGTCAGAGTGTTTCATAATCGTGTAGAGACTGAACGGGAGATACCTAAGTTGAAATTATACCTCATATACGTGTCCATAAGATTGTAAAAACGGTAAATGGGCAGCCATTTAATCGGAATGAGACTTGCAAGAATTTCAATAAGGTAAAGAGACAGTCCAGGCCACAACAGACAAAGAGCGCTGAAGCATCGGTGTAAAATCGAGTTCTCACGCTTAAATAACTAAATTAGTGTCTTTGTTTGGCTATGGTAACATAGAGTGGTAAGCTAAGCAATCAATCTGGGTTCGATTCCCGGCTGAGGTACAAATCAAAATCCTACATTAATATTATTGTATCAATATTTTTAATGCCACAATGGCGGAATTAGGTAGACGCGCTAGATTCAAAATCTAGTCTTCGGGTGTAGGTTCGAGTCCTACTTGTGGTACTTATTTAAATATTCTTTAAATAATTTATAAGATGGATATTTAGAATATTTATTTAATGATAATTTAATTGATTTTAAAAATGTCAATACAATTAAATTATCATGTTTATATTAGTTTTTTAAATATTTTTAATAAATACAAATACATATGTAGATTTTTTTATGAATTGTTAAATTAAAATTACATATGATTCTATTTTTAAAATAACAAATTAATAAATTATGAATAATAATATGAATGATACTAGTTCACTTTTTAAATTGATTGATTCCATATTTGGTGATTTAATTGTTGTAAATGACGATGATGACAAAAACATTGAAAAACAAGAATGTAAAACACAAGAATGTAAACAACAAGACAATGAAGATAAGAATGAAATTAATCATGAAATAATTTCTGACTTATTTACGGAAGATGATATTAAAGATCCAGTAAAAAGAAAACAAATTATTGATTCATTAGTAAATATAAAAGACAATTATTTGTTTAAGATATTGATGAAAAACAACAAATATCTTAACGATATAATTACTAATACTATTGATGTTTTGAACGAATATGAGAAGAAGGAAGAAAAGAAAATTGTAAGACCTTCTGAAAATATTGATCCTACTGTCGGAGTACAACTTCATAAATTGGTTACAAAATATGTAGATGAATATATTAGACCATACGTTAATGATTCTGAAAAACATAAAGATATGATAAACAATATATATGCTGGTCTTTATGAATATTCATGCTGGGTAATACAACAAAAATAATCAAATAGTTAAATGTTAAAAGTTAATGATTTACAGAAACAAATAAAAGCCGGTTTGACAGAAGTATATAAGCCAGCAATTGAACGTATTATTTTAATGTCATTTCCTGAAAAGACAGATGCTGGTGATAAGCTTGCAGCCGATATTGCCGAAGCATTTGATGATATGACTTCTGAAGCTGTTGCTGAAATATTAGCTAATGCAATTGACTATTATGTAAAAAATATTACTATTACTGGTAATCTTATAACAAATGGATCACCGACAACACATACATGTACAATAACGCCTGCGCCAACACCTATCACAGCAGGAAAAATACCAAATACTTTAGGAATATCTTAAAAAAATAAAAAAGAATATTTGAATATATCTTTGAACTTTAACAATTTTAAAATAACAAAAACAATAAAAATTTGAAAATATAAATTTATCTAATTATTTAACAAGTATGAACGAAAATGAAATTTTGGGATTTGATCCCTCACAGTTGTCAGTTTTTAATCAAGACGAAAACACACCAAAGAATTTTAACAGTAACATTTACAAGACAAGACCTGCAGATTCAAAGTCTGATGATGGTATTTATCGAGCAACAATTAAGGTAATTTATAATCCTTTTAATCTTAAGAACAGTGTACTTCAACAGCAATCTTATGGTTTGCAAGACAATGAAGGTTGGTTTAGCGTAGTAAGTTCTTTGACAGTTAATGATACAAATTGTCCTATTTTCAAGGCATGGAAGAAGTGTCATTATGCAGAAAAGGGTTCACAACTTTATTTACAGGCTGCTCCAAAAGAGGAAGGCGGTAATGCATTATTTGATAAGAGATTTGCTCGTTATGTAACAGTTCAGATTATTGAAGATAAGAATCAACCTGAACTTGAAGGAAAGTATATGTTCTGGAAGTTGCCTAAGTCAATTTGGGATATTATTAATGCAAAAATGAATCCTTCAGTAGAATCTAAGAAGGCACCAATTCCTGTTATGGACTTCTTGTTCGGTAGAGCAATTGATATTGAAGTCATCCCAGGACCTAAGGATCCTTTGCATCCAGAGCGTGTACAACGTGAGACAAAGTACATGGGTGAGATTAGTGAAGATGTTGTAAGCTGTGTAAATCCTGATGGAAGTCCTTTGCTTAATGATAGTGAGCAAGATGTATTGGATGAATATGTTCGTCAAATGTCTAAGGTATGGCGTTCTAAGAATCCTGAAGAAAGAGCAGAATTGGTAAAGGAAATTAATGCAAATGAAAATACACAAAAGCTTCGTAAGATTTATGAAAGAGTTCTTGAAGAAATTAAGAAGGTTTGTCCTGATCTTAATGAAGAACTTGGATATCATGAATGGCCTGATAATGTTAAGCAACGTGTACAAAAGTGGATTGATATTGTATTAAGTGGTAATTTGCCAGCAACAAGTGATAATGACGGTGCAGCAGTAGCATCAACACTTGAAGCTAAGCCAGAAGTACCAGCAAGTACCGCAAGTTCTACAGAAACCGATACATCAGATGATTTACCATTTTAATTTATATAATATTTTTGAAGAGGATGTCATATGACATCCTCTTTTTTGTTTTAAATAATTCGGAACAAAAAACTATATTTAATTTATATATAAATTTTAAAATTAATAGATTATGAATAATAAAAAATTTGAAATTACTGAGATTATTGATTTGACAGAAAATGCATCTTTTACTTTAGTTAATGATGATTTTGAAAATGAAGCAACAGTTGTCATTAAGGATGAAAAGATTGGAATTTATTTTGAAAACGGTGATATTGAAGAATTTGGTGATGATTATACTTCTATGCTAAATAGAGTAAATGAACTTGGATATAAGTTTGTCAAGCTTATGAATGGTGCTCATAGATGGAAGAAATATAATCCTAATCCTAAGTCAAGAAATACTGGTGATTGTACTATTAGAGCATATTGTGCGGCATTCAATATTAGTTGGGATAAAGCATATGATGAAGCTTCAAACTATGCTAAAGAAGAAAAATATATTCTTGATGCTACACCGGTAGTAAAGAAAATTGTAGTTGATCATTTTGGTTGTATTGAGGATGAAGACTATAAGAAAACAAAAGCAAAAGATAGAATGACAGTAAATACTTTTGCAATGACGCATCCTTACGGAACTTATATTGTACACATTAGAGGACATCTTGTTACTGTTAAGAATGGTGAATACTGGGATTCTTGGGATAGTGGTGACAAGAAGGTAGATGCAATATATAAAGTTGCTAAAAGATAAAATGAAAAATATTAAAGAATATATTAACGAGCAATTTAATCCAGAATGGGACTATGTTATAGAAATGGCTTCTATAGGATATCCCATTCTTAATAAACAAAAACATTATATTGCTTTACACGGTGCACATGCTGGTGACAGGGAAAGACCACATATTCATATATATTTAGAAAATGATATTAGGCCATTTAGTAAATTTAATTTTGAAATAGCATTAGATGAAATATTATGTTATGATGAAATTAATTTAATTAGAATGGTAGATAGTAAAAAACATATAGATATTAGAAATAGAAATAAGTGCTCATGGGAAGGATATAATAAACTAAAAAATGACTTTGAAGATTGGTTGTTTTCTAATGAGGTTGATTTACGAGGTGATTATATAGATAATTTAGATGCTTGTATATATTTTTATAATCAAGAATCTGGAAAATCTGAAAATAATCCTTTATTAAAATATATCAAAGATCATGGCATGAAAATTCTCCAAAAATATGAAAAATATTTTTCTAAAGAAGATAAAGAACAATATAAAGAATGTTTTAATTAAAAATTATGAAAATAGTATTTGATACAGAAAAGAATACAGTAAAGGTTGGAAATAAGACCTTCGGTGTAGATATGCAAAAGGAAAAAGAAAATTGTATTGTATCATTTTTCAATAAGTTTGTAAAAGATCATACAACTCTTAATGACTTTAATGGATATGAGGAAGATTCAATGTGGATGTCATATAGATATTGCATTGGAAGACATACTATTGCAAGTCATATGCGGGCTGGTGATATTGCTTCAAATTGTTATGGACGTATGAGTGAAGAACGTTCTATATTTACTGCATATGATATAAATAGAGAGATTGAACAAAGCATGCAATTCGGCAGTGGACCAGACTGGCATTTCCCTATTACTTCACTTAACAAAATTTATACAAGTGCAATAGATATATTTTGTCAGTTCATTGAAGATTATAATATTCAGTCAAAAGAAGACTATCTTAAATACTATGCAATTGATGTGATTCTTACAGATAATGAACGAGGCTACAAAATTGAAACAACAACTTGGGAAGAAAAGTTACAATCATTAATACCTTTATTTAAAGAAATATATGGGGATGATAATTGTAATGTTGAAAGTATTAAAGAACTTATAAATGAGACAAAAAAGAAAAGTACTGATGATGTAGATTCAAGAATTCGTTGGATTATTAAAAGTTATCCTAATCCTGATTATTTCTATTTTAATGACATTGAAGACTTGTTTGTGTGGAACAATTTGGTACATTTGTTTGATTTAGAACATCATCATAAGTCTATTCTTACAAATGGTGAAGAAGTTGAATGGTATTGGACATATACGCATGCAAGTGAGCAACATGAAGACGGATATTGGTATCGTAAAGAAGTTGGATATGAAAGAATAAGAGTTCCAGTTGATGCAAAAATAGGAAGTGTTACAACTTGGATTCCTGAAGAAAGTATAAAAGAAGATTTATATTAAAGAAAATATATTTAACATGGATAAATTAGATATTAATAGACAGGTTATTGAATACGATTCTCGGCCGTTTGGTGATTGTTATTTTCAGTATAAAAACATTAGAATTGAAATTGATGAAGATACAAACATCATTCGAATTATGAAAGGTAATAAAATGGTAAAATTTTGGTATGAACTTGATACAATTCAAACATCCAAATTACCTAATAGTTGTGAAATTATTCATGAATTTAATAACGTATTTGAAAATAAATAAAAAATATATAATATAATATAAATGATTAAGTGGGATAAATATTTTAGTAATATATATGTTGTAAGTAGATGCTCAAATTTTGATAAACGAGAAAGTGTTGAACGAGAGTTTAAACGTATTGGATTAAATAACTATAATTGGTTTTATAATTGTGATGATGAATTAATTGATTATGAAAGACTAATTAATTATCATAGAAGCAAAGCAGCAGTAAGATGTACACATGCTCATTATAGATTAATAAAGACATTATATGAATTAAACTATGATAATGTATTAATAATTGAAGATGATATACATTTTTTACAAGACATAAGTAAAATAAAGAAACAATTAGATATATTCAATAAGCAAAAACATCTATGTAATGGTTATTTCTTTAGTTATGTTATATATGGTATATCTATATTTTTAGCAGACTTCTATTATCTTGATAGAAAATTAATGAAATATCTATTATATTGTTTTGAACATTATCCTTGTGCAAATGATAACTATATATTTACAAATTATATATATCCTAATGATGTTACAGGCATTACAATGCAATTTGGTTCCACAACATCAAATGACAGTATTACAGCAAAAATATCTTCAGAGGATAATTTGTTACCGTTACAAATAATGTTAGCACCTCAACGCATTTCTGTACAACCAGATAAAATTAATTTCTATACTACAGAAAACTCTGAACATGTTACTAACAAAATAGAAAACTTTAATGAATATAACGTATGAATTTAGATAATATACAAAATGGAAATACTCTTTATGGAGCATGTGTATTTTGCAAAAATACAGAAGAGCCTATAGATTATTCCGTAAAAATTATTCCCATAAAAATTACAGACATAAAATATAAAGAAAATAATCATTATATTAAGTTTTATATAAATGATGTTAAATATAGTAATAAAATATTTGAAAAGGAAATTTTAGATTATGATATGAAAAGAAATCATTTTACCGTATCTAATGTATATAATGTTTATGGTTTTGATGGTATGTCATTTATTGAAATATTTTCTTCAAAAAAAGATGCATATGAATATGGTAAGAAATATATAAATAATATTATAGATATATATCATAAAAAAATAGATTATTATATAAAAAGATTACAAGCATTAGAAAATAATATTAAAGAATTAAAATATGAATAACGATTTACTATTAAACGGTGGTGGTGTTCCTACAATTGGAAAGCCAAAAATTGATCCACGTGATTATGAAACTATAAAATGCTCACACTGTGGAGGTATTATATTTGAAGAAAAATATATATTGAAAAGGGTTTCAGGAGTAGAACTTGGTCAAGGTGCAAGAGATATGATGATACCGTTAAATGTTCTTGTATGCAGTCAATGTCATAATATCATGGATGATGATATTAAAGGATATAAATTAGAAAAGGATTTAGGTTTAGAAAATAATAGCAAATAATTAAATACATGGAAGATAAAATTATTTTATATAATAGAGATGGTGGGCATCTATGGTTAGAACATATTAAAGACAAATTATGGGCTTTTATGTCTGACAATGATTCATTATTTGTAAATTATGCAAGATTCATTTTTGATGAAAACAAATTGCTTGAAGCTTTTGATCCACCAGGAGGTCCGTATATATCAGTAGGTTCAATTATAAATGATAAGTATATTGTTAAGTCTATTGAAGGCAATTTATTGTTTTTTGAACTTGAAGAAATTAAGAAATAATTTTTTATACAATATTAAATTTTTATTGAATTAATTCTATATTATATATATCATTAAATAAATATAGTATGGAATTAATTCTTTTAGTATTATTTGGTATATTAGTATTTGTAATACTTGGTATATGCGGATGGATAATCAAAATAATAGGAAGTATTTTTGAATTTTTACTCGATGGGTGTATGAATTCTATAGGTTGCCTTGTATGGGTAATAGTATTTATAGTAATCATATGTTCAATTTAACTTAACAAAAAATATTTTTAAAAAATTAGCAAAATATATAATAAATAAAATTATGAATAATATAACAAAACGTTGGAATATAATTGTAATAGTAATATTGGCAGTATTTAGTTTAAGTAAATGTACTCAATCTTGCTCTCGTCAAACAATCATTAATAATAAAGAAATAACTATTCATGAAAAGGATTCATTACTTAAAGTAGCAAATGATTCTATAAACATGTTAAATACCAAAATACAAATTTATGAAGAACGTATTTCTGGTTTGACAAATTCATTAACTATTCAAGAAGAAGCAGCTCGTCGTATATCTGAAGCAAAAAAGAATATTAGTGTAACTGTTAAAGAAAGAAAATAGTATATGAAAAGAATAACAATAGGCGATCCGCATGGGCGTTGGAATGCATTTAAACAAATCTATGATAAAGAACAACCTGATGAAGTTATTGTGGTTGGGGATTATTTTGATTCATTTGATATAGATGCTTATGCTCAAAGGGAATGCTATGACAACATTATAAATCTTCGTAAAGAACATCTTAAGAAATTTGGTAGAGGATTTCATATGCTTATCGGAAATCATGATATGCATTACATGGATGAAAGTTTTGGTAGGTGTTCTGGTTGGAATTATCTTACTTATTCTCAGGCAGGATATCCTCTTTGTAGAGATTGGGATAAAGGAATATTGCAAATAGTTTTCATTGATGAAATAAACAAGACTATCTATTCACATGCAGGTGTCACAATGAATTGGTTTCAACAATGGATTAAATCAAACAATTTGGGCGATATTAATACTATTGAGACAAAGGCATTCCAGTTTACTTACAAAAATGGCGGAGACTATTATGGAAGTTCATCATGGAACAGCCCATTGTGGGTACGTCCAGAAGGATTGGCTAAATCCCCATATACGGAATGTGCAGATGGAAATGGAATTATATGGTCACAAGTGTTTGGACATACAGAACCAAAAGCACCTCACCATTGGATAGATACAAGAGGAGAATTTTGGGGAATTGATTGTATAAACAGAGGATATCTTGTTGAAGAGTTTGATGATGACAATAAGTTAGTTTCAAGAAAATTTTCATATGTCAACTACTAAATCATGCAGTATTAATATTAAAAAACTAAATAAGTTTCTTTTAGATCTTGACAATGAATATGATATTAATAGTGGAGCGTGCGCATTAATAGCAAGTATAATAGCAAAATATCTTGAAAATAATGACATAAAATATAGAACTAAAGTCTACTATTATGAAGATAACTATGAATATGCTTGGCATTATTCATTAGTTGTTAACAATATTGAAATTAATCCTTCAACATACGAATATCAAGAATGGGAATGTGAAATAACAAGAATTGAAGATAATTGGGATAGTAATGAACTATTAGAAAAGTATAATAGTATTATTGATGATTCTAATTATTGGAAATGTAATAATGAAAAGAAAGTAATCAATTTGTTGGCAAACTTTTTGTCTAATGAAATTTAATGAATGGATTGTCTTTAAGACAAATAAGTGTTTCTTCACATGCATTACAATTTTTCTTGAAGTTCACTACTTGTTCTACGGTAAGATCAAACCATTCATTTTTTACTCTTGAACTCACATATCTTACATGCATCATTTGTTCAATATTATATGGATATTCGGTTTTGTAATAAGAACTTATATAGATTTCATTAGGGTTGCCTGTTTGTAATTCTGCAATTCTTTTATGAATGTCCTTTTGCTTAGTCATTCCTATCTTAAAACGTTCACCATCACAAAGCAAATAAACAAAGCCTTTCATTTAATCAATATCATTAATCATATAATTTCTTTTTTAATAAACTTCCAAACATTTCTTTAAATGTTTTTAAGTTAACTACTTCATAGTCAATTGCAGCTAATACATATCCATAAAGACCACCGCCTTCATCAGTTACTACATCAAATGTTACATCAATTGATTTATCTCCCTTTTCAACAGTTACAATAAATCCTTCTGTCCATGCTCTTCCATTTTTTCTCATTGCATCTTTACCTGCTTTTGTTTTAGCATTTTTAAATGCTTCTTTCCAAGTAATAGTGTAATCTGTTAATGATTCAAAATATTTATATACTGATTTTGTTATCCAACTTTCAGCTATTTTTTTAGTTTCTTTATCTAAACGTTTCATATCTGAATCATCGACCTTTTCATCATCTGCTTTATATTTTTCTGTATAAGCAACAATTTCTGCTTTAGTAAGAAGCTTTCTATCTGTTATTGCATATCCAAATACTGATATTGCTTCTTCCCATCCAATTTTAATAGCAGCTATCCAACGAGCAACAAGTTTATTATCATCTTTAATAGATTTAACTAATCTTTCTGGATCTGAACGCTTATTAAAATATGCTTTCATTTTAGCTATATGCTTTTCATCTGTTTTATATTTAGAAGTATCTGCATTTTGAACATCACTTGCAAATTTTTCTGCAGCTTTCTTTTCTTTTTCTGCTTCACCATCTATTGCTTCTTTACGTTTCTCATCTTTCTCAGGATCATATTTAAAACAAAGAATAGCATAATATTTACTATTTGCATTTACTTTTCTAAATCTGCTAATGCCTTTGTTATTAGATAAACGTTCTTTCCAATCATCAACTTTATCTCTACTTATTCCATAAAGAGCATAATTTTGAACTTTATCAAATATGTTTTGAATATATATACCTGAATTACCACTAAGCCAACTATTAGAGCCTAAGCCATATAATGAATTAAGCCATTCTATATCTGACATACTTGCAATTCTACCTTCAAGTAATAATTCATTAGTATTTAATTCTTTTTGTTCTCTTATAAATCTATTTAAGGATTTCATATTTTATATCTTCTAAATTTTTTTCTTCTTTTGTATAATTTTCCAGTTTTTACATCGATACACATTGGCTGTGGAATATCTCCTGACCCAACTTGAGAATTATCCATACTTGGTGCACTTGGATTACCCATACCAATAGTATTCATTGGTGTTGCAAACAATTCTTCTTCAATATATTCTTTTAAGCTTTTCATTTTAGATCTTGTGAAGTAAAACCTATAAATATACAAGGGATATCATATAAATATTTCATTATGCCTTCTGCATTTGTATGTTTATTAGCAATTTCTTTTATTTCTTTAAATTTCTTTGCTAACTTATCATCTGGCATTCCATTATATTCAGGTACATACTTCTTTATTATATCATCTACTTTACGTAATTCACTTTCATTTGCAATATCATATATATAAACATAATAAGAACTATAAAGTTTATGTTTTGATGATACAAGACTGACACTTGTTCCCCAATTTTCAAATTCTTTCTTTATTTTGTTTATTATAGTAGTTGTTGAACTTGACTCTGAAATATATTGAATAATTTTTTTCATATATTATTAAATTTTTGAAATATTTATACTATATTTATTAAAAATAAATTAAAAATATGAATGTAAATATCAGTAATTCAAAAAATGTAATAAGGCATTTTAAATTTGAGCCGACAGATATAAATAAGTATATTGTTCTCAAATTTAGATATGAGCAGCATATGTTTACAAACAATTCTATGTTTGGTTCAACATTAGTCATAAACAAGCATGAATTGTCAATGAGAAATACTGATTATTTGTATGGGGTGTATAAAATAGAGTGGCATAGTGATTATTTTAAGATGCATAATGATATGTCTTATAAAGTACAGCTTACACCAGTTGGCTTTTGGAAAGACTATTGTCCAAATAGATCATGGTATACAAGCGATGTAGAACAAATTATTAATGAGGATTATGATTTGTTTAATGAAATGCCTCTTTTTGATACTTATAAAGATGCTGAGAATTTTGCAGTAAAGAAAAATGATGAACTTTACCCATATATTCCTACTAAATTCGAAAAATTTAAGTCATATATTAAGGGTTTATTTAAAAAGGAAGTATGATACTTAGAATTCTACAATTGAAAGATAATGATGATTTAAGAGCATATTATTTTGCATCATTAGATCTATTGAAAGACTTGAATCTTGAAGTAGACATAAATAACTATGATGTTGTATATGTTGATAATGATTTCAATCTTAAGTCAAAAGATATTTTAGAGGAAATTTACATATTATTTCAAGGTCAAAAACCAATATCTTATACAGGACATTCACTGTCAGTTGCAGATATTATAGAACTTGATGGCGAACAATATTACGTTGATAGTTATGGGTTTGAAAAATTAAAAAAATAATATAAAATTAAAAAATATTTTTTAAGATACCATGTAATATAGAATTTATTCATTCTCCTATATTCCGATGAATTCTGTGTGCATGATATGTTAAAAAATAATAAAATATATATTTATAATATTTTAGTTTAGTAGGGTGTAGATATGACATTTTTTTCAGTTCTACATTTTCTAAAATATTTTGAATATATTTAAATTTTGTTAATATTAAAATCTATATTGTATATATAAAACTGAAAGTAGTAAATTAGTAATATTAATTTTTAAAAAATTTTAATTATGAAGTTTGAATATTATAATCCTAATGTGGATGCAAAAACATTTAAGTCAGGAAAGCCAAAGTTTTGGAATCGAAATGATAGTTCTGTAAGAGCAATTTGTAAAGCAATTGACAAAGATTGGATCACAGTTTATGATGAGTTATGCAATATTGGTCATAGTTATAATGATATGCCAAGTTCTAAACAAGTTGTAACAAATATGTTGTCTAATTATGGATATGAGTTAGTAACACTTGGAAAGCCAGTACAAGGTCAAAAACGCCCTACTATTGAAGAATTTGCTCAAGAACATAATGAAGGAACTTATGTTTTATATCTTAGGGATTATTATATTACTATGATAGACGGCGTCCTTTATAATACTGAGAATTTTGCCGAAGAAAAAGTATATTCATATTGGTATGTTAAATAGAATTTCTTAGAAATTTATTAAAACCATATTTTATATTTATCTATTTTTTATATATAAAGATATGTATATGAATATATAATGATAGATAAATATCAGACATTAGTCATTAATTTAATTGGTGGTCCATGTTCAGGTAAATCAACAATTGCTGCGGAATTATTTGCTCGTCTAAAGAAGATGGGTATTCATTGTGAGCTAGTTTCAGAATATATTAAAGAAAGAATATATGAAGAAAATAAAACAATGCCCGTTAATCAAATTGCAATATTTGGTATGGAGCATTATTCAGTATCAAATAAGATAGGAAAAGTTGATGTTATAGTTCATGATGGATCTTTTATAAACAATATTATCTATAAAAAGGAAGATAATCCTGAATTTGATGAACTAATTGTTTCTGAATATAAAAAATTCAATAATTTAGATTTCTTTGTTAAACGTGGAAATATTGAATTTGAAGATTATGGGCGTATACATAACCTTAAACAGTCAAAAGAATTAGATAAAATAATTAAAGATACATATCAGAAATATGGATTAAATTTTATAGAAGTAGAAGCAAGAGATGCAGTTGATAAAATGATACCTATTATTTTAAAAAATATTAATGAAAATAATAATTAATTTAGAACAAATATAACTTATAAATTAAAAAACTTCATTCTTTTTGCACCGTTTAATTATTTCATCATTATGATCTTCTATAAATGTAGATAATGCATAAATATCAATTTGCAATTTTTCAGACATGGTTTTCATCTCACCTTGGAAATAATCTAATATATTAAGTATATTTTTGTTAAAATATTTAGTTAATAAAGTAAATCTATTAGTTTTATCTCTTTTATGGCTAACAGGTATAGTATATATGTCATCTTCCAACAACCAATCAGATAAATAAGTAATAATATTGTGCATCATTATTTTGTTTTTATCTGGTAGATTGATATTTTTAATATTTAGTTTTTATATAATAGTATCTTTTAAATTTTTCATTTGTATTTTAGATTTTATTTTTTATTCTAATACCATTTTGGTGGATTTTTTTCTAAAGAAGAACCCTTAAACATATTTCTCATGTCTTTAACATTGCTTACATTCCAATTAGATATATCTCCCTTGAATTCTGAATATTCAAACATACAATACATAATTTCAACATTACTTACATCCCAATTAGATATATCTCCATTGAATTTAGAATCATAAAACATATTTGTCATTATTTCAACATTGCTTACATCCCAATTTGATATATCTCCATTTTCTCCTGTAAATTTAGAATTAAAAAACATATCATTCATATTTTTAACATTACTTACATTCCATTTAGATATATCTCCATTGAATGCCGAATATTCAAATATGTTTGACATATCATTTATTTCTGATGTATCTATATCATTCAAATCAGCATTCCATCCACGTTCTTTAATAAGTTTTTTTACTAATTCTTTTAATTCATCTCTTGTTTTGGGATGATAATTATATTGATGTACTTTAATATTCTTTATATTAAGCTTCTCAGATATATAGTTATTTAATTTCTTCATATATTAATTATTTGATTTTTTAATTCCAATATGCCATTTTCCACATACTTTACATATATAAGGTACATATTTATACATCTTATGTTTTTTTATATAAAGTTTAGCTTCATCAGCGGTTTTAAATTTTTTCTTTGGTTTCCATTCGCCATTTTTACGAGCGTAATGTTCACGTTTAATAATATGTTTGTTACAATCAGATCTAGTCGTTTGTCGTTGCTTATTCAAAATTACTTAAATAATTATTTTTTGTTATATACTGGTTTAAAAATTCTATATGTTTCTAAATCATCAGATAAATATGCATATCGAAATGCTGGTAGACGTCTTTTAAAATTATAATTTTTTATATTAACGTTAGCATATTGTAAAAAATATCCTCCAGATCCCTGCTTTATACAATAGTTACTCTTAAAATGATCTAAATGTTTAGCTTTATATCGTATACAATTTACAAAAAAATTTTCTTCTGCATTATTTGTTGTTATATCATCAAATTGTAAATCATTTACATTAATATTATTATTTTGTAGACAAATATTTTCTAGTGCAAAAAGATCATCACTATCTATATTATCATTTATAAGATCTTGCATTAGATTACAAAATTCTTTACATGTGAAATTTTTCTTTTGTGGTATATTTATTTTATGTATATTTAGTTTTTCATATAAACATGTTTTAAGATTTTTCATAACAAAAAAATAAATTATATTAAAAATATATCAATAAATTACTATATTTACTTATAATTAATAATATTATTTTATGACCAATAAAGAAAAATTAGAGTTATATTATAAAGCTAAAGAAGCTTATTATAATGGTCAGGAAATTATGACTGACTTTGAGTTCGATAATCTTGAAAAGGAGCTTGGACTGGAGAACAAATCTGAAGTAGGATCACGGCATAATCCTTCCTATACAATCAAACATCCATTTATTATGGGTTCTTTAGCAAAAGTTCAAATTCATAAAGATAAGGAAGGAAATATTGACTGGAAAAAATATAGAGGTCAAATATATAATTATATTAACATGGAGCATTCATTTCATGTAATTATAACTCCTAAGTTTGATGGGTGCTCATTTGAATGCGAAATAGAGAATAATAAGATTCATACAATTTCTTCAAGAGGTGATGGAACTTGGGGTAAGGATCTTATGAATCATCTTATTAATTTAATTCCATCAGAATATGTAAAACTAAATCATAATCATTATATTTTACGTGGTGAGGTTCTTGTAAAGAAATCTATATTTGAAAAGAAATATGCAGAACAGTTTACTAATCCTCGTTCATTTGTATCAGGTGTACTTAATAGAGATTATTCTGGGCTTGATAAGAACTTCTTAGAAATGCTTAATGATCTTTCAATAGTTATTTATGACTATCGAGTAGACTATTATGGAACTTGGACAGATCATGATTGGACAGAACTTCCTTATAATGATGTTCTTCCTCAGTTTTCAATGAATGATGTATCTATATATGAGCCAGAAGCAATACCTATCATATATAATGAATTTTCAGAGTATAGAAAGAATTGTGAATATACTCTTGATGGTATTGTTATAAAGCCTATTGCAAAAAATAGAATCAATAATTTGACAGAACATCGTCCAAAGGATTGTGTTGCTATTAAGTTTATTCCAATGCTTGAAGAAACTGAAGTGTTGAACATTACATGGCAACTTGGTAAGACACATGAATATACCCCAATTATTTGGGTAAAGCCAGTAGAAATGGATGGTAGAATGGTACAGAAATGTTCCGGTCATAATATTGGATATCTTAGACAAAAAGGAATTACAATTGGGGCAAAAATCATTATGAGTCTTGCTGGTGACATTATTCCGTTCATGTATAAGGTTACACAGGAAAATCCAAATGGTGAAATTCCTATGCCAACAGACCATGAATACTATGAAGATGACATTCATTTGATGGCTATACTTTCTTATGAAGATAAATGTTATTATAAGTTTTTGAATTCCGTTACCTCACTTAACATTCCAACTATAGGCCCATCAGGTGCTAAGGAAATATTTAAGTATATGACTTCCATTGATTCTATGACACTGGAATTCTTCGGGGAGCAAGCAAAGGAAATACCATATAATATACTTTTCTGTTCACCAGAGGACATTCTATTTGCCTTAGGAGGAAAACTCGGTACAAATGCACAAAAGGCTTTTAAGAATATACTTGAAAATCTTACATTAAATGATATTATCAAGTCATGTAACTTCAAATTATGTGGAACTAAAGTAACAGATGCGGTTGTTGATTATCTTCTTACTGGTAATGAAAACTTTGAACATCTAGCATCTGAAGGCTATTCTTGGATATTCAATAACAATTCCCAACAGTATCAAGAAATGAATAAGATTCTTGAACATCTTGGAAAAACTATTGAAGATTTTAAGACGCAACATGAAAAGACAGTAAAAGCAATGTCAAATCAAATTCCAGTTATTCTTACAGGTGAACCAAATAATTATAGAACAAAAGGTGAATTCTTAGATTGCCATCCAGAATATAGAAATACAACATCTTGGAAAGAAGTACAAATTGTATTTACTAATTCATTGGATAGTAATACTGGAAAAATGAAGAAGGCAAGAGAAAAAGGTATAAAAATTGAATTATATTAAAAAAATGAAAAATTTAGAAATAATAGGGGAAAATTATCCTAAGGTTGGAGAGATTTTTTATTGGGTGGATGAAAATAATGATATTCATGAAGATACATGTCTAAGGATAGATGAAAAGGACAATCCTGATATTGATACAATGTATTTTATATATGTTTCTGCTAATGGTGGTGGAACATTTGTTACGGAAGATGATGTAATTGAGCCTTGGAAAATGGAAGTTGTGAAATTCAAACAGAAAAAGGCAAAAGAAAAAGCACAAAATATAGCAAAATATATTTCACAGGAAGAAGTTAGATGTGAATTATATAATAAGTTAAGAGAAAATTATTTTTCCGAAGATGACGCGGAACATATATTAAATATTTTAGCTGAATATGAGTGAAATAAGAGTCAATATAGATTTTAATTATTATCCTGCAGCCAATGAAGAATGTAAAAGGGTATTAAATGCTTTAGGATATACTGATTTCTATATTCAACATTATACAGGATCTCATCATGCTGACATATATTTCTTTGGAACTGATGAAGATAAATTTAAAGAAGAACTTTTAGAAAATACCGTAATAGGCAAATATAGAAAATTTTATTTTTCTAAATATTATAAAATTTTTGATAAAGAAAAACTATATTATAATGTACAATATATTAAAAAATAACATATGAAAATTACAAGAGCAATTAACACAGAACAAGATATTAGATATCTTCGTGCAACAATGGGTGTTCGTTACTGGGTAGATTGCGACTACTCAGATGACAATGGTAAAACTTGGCATGGTGATTTTAATGATACTGGTGAGGAATCTGAACGTATTATGAACTTAACTCCTTGTGTAGTTAGAAAAGATATTGGATATGATGAAAGTGATTATTTAGAACTTTTAATTGATCTTAATGAAGGAAAAGTACTTAATTGGCCAGATGGATTTTGTCTTAAGACTAATTATAAAGTATGTGATGACGGCGAATATGTTTTCCTTGATGAAAATATGAATGAAGTTGTCAATATTACCAAAGAATATAAACAATATTATGTTCCTGATTTTTTAAGTTTAGAAGATGATGGATATGGTGATTATGTATATTTGAATATTAATGGTGATGGTACTATTGATAATGCAGATATTATGAGGAAACGTATTGAAAGATTTTTTGCTAATATTAATGATTAAGCTATGAAAGATTCATTTGTAATAGAATGTCGTTATGAAATTTGGACTAGTACTGGTAAAGGCTGGAGTAATTGGTTTATTTTAAAAAGTGATCAAATGTCAAAAGATGAAGCAAATGATTATATAACAGAAACAAGAAATGCATTTGACTTTATAGATAAAAAAACAAAACTAAAGCATGAATATAGACTTAAGTCTTATAACGAATATGCAAATGAAATGAATGATCTTTTAGCAGAAATTGAAGAATCTTCCAAAAAGCAAGCAGCATATTATAAATCTGCAGAATATAAAGAACTTCAATGTAAGAAAAGACAATATACTAAAGAACTAAAAGAACGCCAGAAAAAATACAGGGAAGAACATGAAAAAAATTAAGTTTAATATATATTTCTAATGAATTATTTTTAAAAAATAGTTTAAATATGTGAAATTTTTTTACTATTTTTAATAAATAAATATATTTTTAACTTACTAAAATGAGGGAAACATTGTATAAGATAGTTGTTGCTATTCTATCATTAGTAATTGGTTATTACACAATTACTTCAGAAGGATCTTTTGCTGGATCATGGGTATTTGTAGTATTAACACCAGCAATTATGTTTGGTTTGGCTGAATTAGTATGGACTAAGTTACTTGCATATCATACAAGATATCAAGTATGGATTCCTGTAGGTGGAATTGTTGCAGCATTGGTAGGTGGTGTTCTTGCAGTTTTATTCTAATTGTAATAACATACATATTTATATATAAAGAGTTAGTTCAAATGATTTATTTGAATTGACTCTTTTAATTTTTTAAATATTTATACTATTTTAAAAAATCAATTGTTATTAAAAAATATTATGGGAGAAGAATATCTACAATCATCTTATACTGGGAATATTTATAAAGTAATGGATAAATATTTACTGCAAATGTCGCCTTGGAAAGACGGTGATGATAGACGTGTATATGAATATGATAATGATGATATGCATGTTATAACATATCAAAATGCTTGTATGATTGTGAATAAGCAGTTTGCAGAAACAGATGAAGAATGGGAGCACAATGGAAAGAGATATAAAGCAAGAGCAATCACAAGTAAAGATATTAATGAATATGCTGCTTTATTGTCAATGTTGCCTTCTCATTATATTAAAGACAATACAAAAATACTTAAGCGTTTACAAGACAATAACGCAATATCATTTACTGATAATAATGGTAATGAATTTAAGATGATAAAACATAAAGGTAAAATCTATTATATATTACTTATTGAAAAATACTATCCTAAAGTGCCTTTGCATGATATGTTTTTTAATTTTTGTCAATGGGTAAATATAAAAAATGTAAAGCCTATATATAATGAAACTGATAAAAAATATATATAAAAATATTTAAATACTATGAAGATATATTTTGATACGGAATTTACAGGATTACATAAAGATACTACATTAATTAGTATTGGATTAGTAGATGAAAATGGGCGAACTTGTTATGCTGAATTTTCTGATTATGACGAATCTCAATGTGATAAATGGATTCGTGAGAATGTAATTAAGCATCTAAAATGGTCTATTGAAGGTCCTCTTGAAGATTTTTCAAATATATATGGTTATAATTGGGAAGCCTTTGGATCAAAAGAATATATAAAAATATTATTAGCAGATTGGCTTTCACAGTATGAAGAAGTTGAACTTGTTTCTGATTGCTGTCATTATGATATGGTTCTTTTCATAGATATATTTGGTAATGCATTTGATATTCCAAAAAACGTAAATCCAGTTTGCTATGATATTAATCAAGATATTGCAAAATATTTTAAAACATCTGAAAGAGAAGCATTTGATATGTCACGTGAACAAATTTTAGATCATTATGACATTAAAATAAATGGCAATAAACACAATTCATTATATGACGCAAAAGTAATTAAAGAAATATATAATTTAATTAACTATGAATGATTCTTTACATATAAGAAGTATATTAGCAGGATTATGTATAGCACTTGGTAGCGCTATATTTTGTAAACTTGGCGGTGTAATTGGTGCCGTTATGTTTGCTTTTGGATTACTTGCCGTAGTTCATTATAAGTTACCATTATATACTGGCATGGCTGGTTTTTTTGATTATAAAAGTGAAAACGAATGGCTTTCATTAGTAATTACATTAATTGGCAATATAATTGGTGCTTCTATAATTATTTTCTTTAATATACCAGATATTAATGAAACTGCAACAAATATTATTCAATCTAGATTAGTTGATGGATATATTAATTGTTTTGTAAAATCAATAGGCTGTGGTATTATTATGACATTAATTGTACAAGGTGGCAGAGACAATAATCTTCTTTTGATATTATTTGGCATTCCATTATTTATATTGTTAGGTTTTTATCATAGTATCGCAGATTTCGCTTATTTGGCTTTAAGTGTTGATAGTGAAGCAAAAATTGCATATTCTATAAACTGGTTCATAATTGTATTAGGAAATTTTGTTGGCTGTAATATTCCAAGATTATTGCACTATAAATGTTAAATTTATTGTATTTTTTTAACAATAAAAATTTCTATATATTATTAAATTTCTAAATAATTATTTCTATATTAATTAAAAATTAAATAATATATTAAAAATAAAAGATATGACATTTACATTTGATCCTAATAGCATGGTAGTAACAGCGTTTTATTCATATCCTACCTGTGTAGTAGATAGAATAGCTGAATATAGTGAAGATTTGTTTGACAAACCACGTGGTGATAATAATATTAAAGAATTTTTTGAAGATTGCCTGAAATATACGGAAGAAAAACTGGCAAAGAATCATCTTATGGATAATAAAATTGCAATGAAAGTTGTAATTCCTGAGACTGGACAATTCTTTTATATTGGCTATAAGGATAACATCTATACTATTGGTCTTACACTTAATCCTTATATGACAGGTACAAAAAAGATAGTTGTATAAATTAATAAATCACATAAATTAGTGAAGTTATGGTGATGTTTCCTAATCCTATTTTTGAATTACATTTTCTAATGGGTTTGCCTGCTTCTGGTAAGTCTTATTGGGCAAGACAAAACTTCAATGAAAATACCACATGTAATCATACTGGTGATTTCATTGTTGATCTTGACAAGTATTTGCACTATGAGAATGGAAAACTAACTACACCTGTGATTTATAGTGCTCTCAATAATTCTGATATGAAGCATTATGTTGGTGGTGAATTACAAAATACAAGAGAAATCATAAAGATATGTATTGATGGTCTCATTACAACCATGAATGATTTGGATAAGGTGATTGGTGATACACTTAACTATATTCATAATAGATATAAGGGATGTGACTATCAAGTTAAGATTTATATTCATCAATGGAATGAAGATAGAGAGACTTGCTTGCATAATGATAGGATGCGAATGGAGAGCAGTGAACGAAATGAAAGTTCAGAAACAACAATTCGCAACCGCCCTTATGAATATATTCAAAAGGAACAGTTAGTAAATCACATAGAAGATAATCATGTAGTATCAATTAAATTTGAAAATCATGTTGTAAAATATATTGATACATATGATACATTATTCATCCCGCTTATTGGATATGATAAGACTGATTATCGCAACAGTACACCTAAGAAGACACGGTATATGTATTCTGAATCTTGGTCTGCTGGTGGATCATGGGGTGATTGCTGGGGTAATGAAGGAACAATTTCTCCCGACAGCCCTTCAGATTTTCATGAATTTGATGATCTTCTTATGAAGATATGCCCAGATATATCATTTATGAATTATAAGAAGTTATTGAATGAATGTACTGAAACAGAAGAATATAGTGAATCTGATTATTATGGGGGATGTGAATATCGGCAGAGATGGAAGTGTGATATGAAGAGACTATATGAATTATTGAATGAAATGAATTTACTTCCAAATGAAGATAAATAATAAATCTAACATAAAACCTATGACAAAAGAATTTGTTGAAAAACTGGCACAAATGCGTGCGGAGAAAATATTTACAAAGGAATATTTCACAAATGTAACTGATTCGTGGTATTTTGATGAACTTGATGAATTTAAGTCACATAAATATGGAATAGAAGGCCGCCGTCCAACTAAGCAAGAATGTGAATGGTATGGGGGTGCTATAGATGACCTATTTGATAAATATAAAGAAAAGTTCTATGCTAAAGAATTGGCTCAAGATTGTTACGGAAAATGTATAGATTGCTTTGATAAGATATTTAAATATATTGAATTTGGAAATAATAATTATTCAAAATTCGATATTAATGAAGAAACTGTACAAAAATTAAAAGATCTTGCTAATATATTTGTATATAAGCATAATGAATTTTGTAATGATAAATAATTTGAATATTATATGAAAAAATTTTATTGTTATCCTAAATACCTTTTTGATATGCTTATGGAGAAATCTGGATTTTTTACACCAGATGACCTCCCAAATAATGTAGCCATCATATCAATAGGTGCACCATGGAATGAGCAAGAAGATCATTGGTTTAAGACAACTAATGATAGAATTTTAAATATTGATTTTGATGATGTTTCTCCTACACTTTGGTGGAATTATGATATGTATGATGATGCAATGAAAGATAATGACCAAAGTAAATATTTTGATCATTCATATGTTAATTCAAATGGTGGTATAACTGAATTACATGCATTTAATTATGATCAAGCCAGAACAATAGTAAAGTTTATTGAGGATCATAAAGATTGTGATTTTTATATTCATTGTTCGGCAGGTATAAGTCGTAGTCAAGGCGTTGTAAGATATGTTATGGATATGTATGGTGATTTTAAGACAAACCCAGACAATCCGTGTACATGTCCTAATGTGCATGTTATTATAATGTTAAAAAGAGCATATAGGGAATTATATTAATTAAATTAAAATATACAAAAATGGATAATACACTTAAAGAATTATGGGCAAAATATAATTTAGAAGATATTTTAAATGCCGGATTAATGTTAAATAAAATTAGTTCAGTAGACATAATTAATGCTTCAGACATATATAAAGACCCAAATAAAGAATATTCTGATGAAGAAGTTCAAGAAATCATTAAAGACAGAGGACTACATGATATTTTGACACTTATACAAAATGAATATGATTTAGAAGACATTATTGATGATATTGGTAAGAATGATGTTTTAGATGCTATTGATGAGGATGATAGATTTGAATCTATTAAATATAGTTTTGTTTTAGATGACCATGATAGTGATATTCGGGAAGAAACTAAAGAAGAATGCTATGAACAAATTTATGAAGATGTATTAAATAAGTTAAAAGATAACCGTAAAAAATATTTTGAAGATTATTCACCAGATGAATTACGAACATATTTTTGTAATATGTTTGGTATTGGATATTATGATGATGAAGGATTAACTAAAGGATTTTCAAAATTATTTCAAATAATGAACAAATCAATATATAATATTAAAAAATGAATAAAGAAATACCTAAAATTGGAAAGTATTATCATTTTTTTGATGATGGTAAACTTGCTGCAAGTAGACATTATATTTGTAAAGTTGAACAAATCATAACGGCTGAAGAAGCTAAAAGTATTATGATTGAAGTTCCAAATGAATATGATGATATTATGGACACTATATTATCATTGTATGATCATTGGCATGATAATGAAATGCCTAATCATGATTGGTTATATGCAAAAGATACTGATTATTTCATTGAATGTTCTTGTCCTAAATATGATAAACATAATCTTTGGTTTGTTAGAACTAAAGATGGCGGTTGGTTTTCAATGGATATACAATCATCATGGCAAGGAGGTAGATTAGATATAGATGAAAGTATATATGAATCAATTTTGAATGATATAGAAAATGACCCATATTATTCTACGGAAGCTAAAGAAGGACTTTTAGAAATATATAAAGCCGAAAAATATTAAAATTTAACTAATAATTATAATATCATTTTATGAAACAAATTAGTATAAAGTGTAATCAATGTGAAAAGGTATTTCATTTTACAATTACTGAAGAACAATATAAACAATATATTAGTGGCGAAGGACTAATTCAAAATATTTTTCCTGAAATTCAACCCGAATATAGAGAACTATTTATAAGTCAAATTTGTCCAGATTGTTGGAATAGGATTTTTAGTTATGCAGATGAATAAGAATAAACAATTTATATATACAGAAAAGGACGCTGAAAATTTTTATTTTGTTAGTGATACTCATTTTTCTCATGAAAACATAATTAAATATTGTAAACGTCCTTTTGATTCAATAGAACAGCATGATAATGAATTAATTAAGCGATGGAATGAGAAAGTACCAGAAGATGGAATTGTATTTCATCTGGGTGATGTTGCATTTGCTAATCGAGATAGAGTAGATAATATTCTTAAACAACTTAATGGAAAGATCTATTTAGTAATTGGAAATCATGATTGGAGAAGAATTGTGACCGATCATAGCTGGCGATTTGAATTGATGACACAACAAATTAATATGAAAATTGGAAAGCGTCATATAATTCTTAATCATTATCCTATGCTTGCTTTTAGTGGAGCCTGGCGTGGTGAAGATGCAACTTATCAATTATTTGGTCATGTTCATACTTCTCCATATACTGATGAAGGTCTTGATACACCAAGAATGAAAATGCTATTTGCTTCTCAATATGATGTCGGTGTAGATAATAATAATTTTACACCAGTATCTTGGAATGAAATAGATACAATTATTAAAAATAGAATAAGTGAATAATAAATATACTAAAACAAATAATATGGATTATGTAGATTTGGGTTTGTCTGTTAAATGGGCAGATTGTAATGTAGGAGCAAATTCACCTGAAGAGTTTGGAAGTTATTTTAATCGTGATGAATCAAAGAAAATCAAAGATATTACAATTCCAACGCTTGATCAGTGGCAAGAACTTCAGAGTAATTGTACGTGTAAATTAAATAAAAATAAAAAAGGATGGACTATTACTGGTAAGAACGGCAATAAAATATATTTACCTATAGCTGGAGAAGGAAAGAATAATCCAAATGTAAAAGTGATGGGTGCATTTTTCTGGTCAAGCGATGATACTGAAGTAAATGGATTGCCTTTCACTTGGTATGCAGCATTTGATATGAAGGGTCGTAAAGATACACATTTGTTAGATCCTGAATATTGGATTTCTGTAAGAGGAGTACAATAATTATGTAAATAATTATGTATTTTGCTTGTTTTAATTTCTGGAGTTTTTATACTATATTAAAATAAATCACAAATTAAAAAATATGAAAAAATGGTTTAAATTTTCAGTTTATAAAGATAAAGAAGAACAAAAATTTATCATTCATTGGTGGTGGAATGTTCCAAAGATTTCATTTGAAGGTGTTGAATATGCAAAGACAAAAAGACTACATCAATTAGTATTTTGTGGAAAAGATAATTTGTATTGGGTATTTAGTAAGTCATATCCTGAGGGAAAATATAAATTCTTCAATAAGACAACTAATGATCATGTAAGTTGTGGCTAACAAATATATAATAAAAATTAATTATGAGTAAACGTTTAACTTTAGGAAAAAAACCTTTATTACTTGGTGTTTGTTCAGGTTTTGCTGAATATTTTGATATAGATGTTACATTTATAAGATTTGTGTATTTAATTTTAGTATTCTGTTTTGGCGTAGGAATTCTACCATATTTTATTGCTTGGTTATTAATGCCTAAAAATTAAAAATTTAAATATTATGAAAAATAAGATAATTTATTGTATTTTTGCTCTTTGGTTTGTAGCTATAATAATTAATATTTATAGTTCATGTTATTCTATAAAAGGTTCAAATAATACTGTTATAGAAAATAAATATAAATTTACAGATCATATTACTAGATCAGAAGTTACTGACTCATTAGGACATATGTATTATATATATGAAAATGAACAATATGTTATGTTTAAACGTATATATTCCTTTTCTGTAGAACATAGAATGGATTGTAAAAAATGCTTAGATATATTTGATTAACTTTTTAAATGAAAATTATATTTCTTGATTTTGATGGAGTAATAACAATTCCTCCAAAATGGCATTTTGATAATGATAAGATCAAATATATTAAAAAAATAGTAGATGAAACAAATGCTAAAATTGTTGTTTCATCTTCTTGGCGGAGGAAAACTATTAATGAAACCATTGAAAAAATTAAAAAATGGAATTATAAATATACTAAATCAAAATTATTTGATTGGTTTATCAATAATTTATATGATGTAACTCCTTGGATTTCTGATAATAAATATTCAGGAACAGGTAGAGGTGGAGAAATTCAAACTTGGTTAGATGATCATCCTGATGTTGATAATTATGTTATTATAGATGATGATAGTGATATGTTAGATAGTCAATTATATCATTTTGTAGAAACTAATTATGAAGACGGTATTACTGAGGTTGAAGCACATAGGGCAATAAAAATACTAAATAAAGTTAAAATTATTAATCCTATGGCAATTAATTTTGAACTGCGATATCAATATTTATTAAAAATTAATAAACTTCCAAATAAATATGATGAATTAAAAAAATATGATATGAATGATCATTATTAAATATATAAAATTAAGAAATTATGAATGGAATTATAGGAGCAATTGTTGGATCAAGTATAGGATTTTCTTATGAAATTAAGAAAACAAAAAATTATAACTTTAATATGATTTATGATAAGTCAAATGCAACAGATGATTCTGTAGCTATTATTGCCACTGCTGATTGGCTTATGACAACTAATCATACAAAAGATGAATATATTGATAAGCTACATTATTGGTGTAACAAATACAATTATGGGATGTATAATTACGGAAATGCTACCAAATTTAAAGAATGGGTAAGAAATAAAGAAAGGACACCATATAATTCATTTGGTAATGGATCTGCTATGAGAGTAATTCCTGTAGGTTGGTATGCAAAAAGTATTGAAGAAGCTGAAAGACTTGCAAAAATAACTGCAGAAGTAACTCATAATCATCCTGAAGGCATTAAAGGTGCTCAAGCTGTTGCTGTTACTATTTGGATGATTCGCAATAATGCTTCTAAAAAAATTATTAAAAGGTATATTGAAGAATCTTATAATTATAATCTTAATATATCATATGAAAAATTAAAAACACATCATATATTTGTATGTACTTGTCCTAATTCTGTTCCAGCATCATTAATTTGTTGGTTAAATAGTAATAGTTATGAAGATTGTATAAGAAAAGCAGTAAGTCTTGGTGGTGATGCTGATACTGAAGCTGCAATTGCAGGAGCATTTGCTGCGGCTGATAGTAATACACCCGTTGATGATAATTTAGTAAATGATCTAACTAGATTTTTTTCAATTGATTTTCTTGAAGTATTAAATAAGTTTCATAATAATATTGAATTAAAGAATGGATAAAATCAAGATTAAAGTTGCTAAAGACTACTTATTAACAAAAATGATTTATGAATCTGATTGTAGAAGTGCTCGTAGTGGAATAAGCAAAACTTATTTGGCTGAATATGGAGGTGATTGAGTATCGGAAGAAGTCATTTTACAAACATTACAAGAATATATTTCACATGGATATGCAATAAAAATTAATTGTTAAAACTAAATGAAAATATATAATATTAAATATTAAATAAAATCTAATTAATTACTATATTATATAATAATTAAAGGAAAAATATTAACAACAAAAAAAGAACAAAATCATGAGTAAACTTAATTCCACACGTAAGTCTTCTACATTGAAGACAAATCAAATAACTGTTGGTGAAATTGCTGGTCAGATAACAGATACTGCAGCAGCTCAGTCAAATATCGCTCTTCTTCGTAGAGCAGTTCTTGCAAATCTTCTTTGGGAGAATATTGCATACATGGATGGTGAGTCTGTCACAAATGAGATAAAGAGATTGATTTCTCTTTGTGATCCTCAAGATGTTGCAAATCTAACTATTGAAGCTCGTACTATGCAAAAGCTTCGTCATACTCCTCTTTTCCTTGCAGTAGAAATGTGTAAGCATGAAGCAACACGTCCTTATGTAAAGGATATACTTCCAAAGATTATCACACGTGCAGATATGCTTACTGACTTCATGGCTCTTTACTGGGCTGACGGTAAGTGTCCTATTTGTAATGCAGCAAAGAAGGGTCTTGCTGAAGCATTCCATAACTTCAATGAGTACAAGTTTGCTAAGTATGACCGTAATGCAGAAATCAAGCTTCGCGACGTAATGTTCATGGTTCGTCCAAAGCCAGAAACTCCTCTTGAGGTTGAACTTTACAAGAAGATTGCTGATCGTACTCTTGAAACTCCTGAGACATGGGAGGTGCTTCTTTCACTTGCTCACACTAATGAAGAAAAGGCAGCCGTTTGGACAAAGCTTATTACTGAAGGTAAGCTTGGTGGTAAGGCTATGCTTATGAACATCCGTAATATGCAAAATGCAGGTGTTCCTCGTCCAATCATTGTACAAGGTCTTCAAGAACTTAAGGGAGCTATGCTTCTTCCACTTGATTTCTTGAAAGCTATGCGTGAAAGTAATGGCTTTGATAGAGAGATTGAAGATGCAATGCTTAAGACATATGAGAATATGCCTAAGCTTCCAGGTAAGACTCTATTTATTGTGGATGTATCTGGATCTATGGGATCACTTACAAGCAGTGGTTCAACATTTACTAGACTTGACCAAGCATGTTCGATGGCAATGTTGGCAGCTAACCAATGTACTGACTTTGAACTTGTATGTACTGCCGGTTCTGATGGAGAGCTTCGTGAAGAGCAAATGAGAATTCTGTATCCTCCTAAGGGATTTAATCTCTTCAAAGAAATTGAAGCCTCCCGTAAAACTGTAGGAGGTGGTGGTATCTTCACATACCAGTGTCTTGAAAAGCTTCGTAAGGAGCTTGGTGATAAGATACATGATTATGACAGAATCATTGTATTCAGTGATTCGCAGGATATAGATGTATCAAGTTGGCGTTCACCTAACCATGATAAGAAGCCACGTCCATTTGGTAAGTACAATTATATCTGTGATATATCTGCTCATACTCGTGGTATTGCTTACAATGGTGTTTGGACAGCTGAAATTTCGGGTTGGTCAGAACACTTCCTTACATATATTGCAGCATATGAAGGAATTGAAAATACATTTGATGAATAATTATTTTTGCTATATTATAATTTATTATAATTATTTTTAATTATAATTATTTATATATAAATATATAAAAATAGAATTTATGAAAAGTATAAAAAACTATATTAATGAAGCATTACAAAATGAAGATTGGTTAAGCAATGCAAAAAATAATGAGGAACCATTTGTTAAAGCTGCGCTTGAAAATGAAGGATGGAAAATAAAAGTTGGATCACAAGATGAAGATTTTAAAGGTATTGACTTAAAGGTTGAAAAGGATGATACTGATGATCAATTTGGTGGAAAATTCAATATAGATGTTAAGGGATGTTCAGCAAAAAATAAAAATTCAAAACGTTTCTTATTTACATGTAAAAGTTCATCTGGAAAAGAATATCCATACAAAGATAAACACTTTATAGCATTTATTAATTATACAGATAAGACTATTACAATAGTTGCAGATAATGATATTAAAACATTAGCAAGTAAATATAAAGAATATGATAGTCAATCTGGCGATAATTCTAAGTTTATATTATTACCAAAAATGGAGGTTCAAAAACTTGGTAGAACAATTGATCCATCTGATGAGATTAAATCATTATTAAAATAATTAATAAGTTATACAATCATATATCATATACAAAAAGGAATCACTTAAGTGATTCCTTTTTTTATTATAAAAAATAACACAACTTTAATGTATATTGGGCTCATTAATCAATTCTATCTTCATGATACCATTTTGGCCATTTTGATGGACAATTTTCTAACATAAAATCATAATTACACTTTTGATTAATTTGCCAATTTGTTATATCAATTTTTAAGTTTTTACAATCTTTAAAACATTTTGTTAAACTTATACAGTTACTTACATTCCAATTTTCTATACCTTTAATTGTTTTTAATGATGTACAACCTTCAAATAATGAAGTTAGATCACCACAATTATCTAGTTTCCAATTGCTTGTATCACCTACATTTTCTAATGATGTACAATTCTTAAATATTCTTCTAAATATCTCACATTTACTTAAATTCCAATTTGACAAATCAATAGTTTTTAGTTTAGGACATCTAACAAATAATATGCGAATTTCCGAAAGATTTGAAGTGTCCCAAGTATCTAATCCATTAATTTGTTTTAGAAACATGTTTTGTGAAAATATACCATGTAATCCCCATACATTTGACAAATCCCAATTAGTAACATCTATATATTTTAATTGTGTATCTGAAAAAATATTTTCTAATTCACAATTATTACAAAACTTCCAATTAGATGCATTAATATATTCTATTTTTCTATCACTATCAAATAAAAATGATAGTTCATCACCACTATTAATTTTTGAAAAATCTATATAAGATACATCAACAGGAGATATGGGTGTACCGCTTCCATATATATCTTTTTGTTTTTCTATATATTGTTCTAATTCTGACAGATTTTTAGGTACAAACCATGTATGATTAGTATTTACAGATTTAACATTTAATTTTTCATTAATATAAACATTTAATTTTTCATTAATGTGTTGTGTTAAAGATAACATTTATTCTTCTGATTGTATATTTGTGTTTTCAATTCGTGGATTTACTTCATTACGAACAGCTACAATATCATCAAGCATATCTTGTAAAAGTTGTAAATGTTCTTCTTCATCAGCAAGAATTTCTTTACATTTCTTTTCTGTTGTATAATCTTTGAATGATTGTGCAACTTCAATTAAATCTCTATATGTTTCTATTGCACCCATTTCATTTTCAACATTTTGTAATAATGAATCAAGTACATCTATAACTTGTTTATCATTATTTAAAATATTTTGGTGACCATATTTAGGTGACCATTTAGGTGATATATAAGTATGATCTGCTGTCAACCAAGATGCTGGTGATATTGTAATGTCTTCAATTGTTGCTTCAAGTTCACTAAGACGCTGCATTATCCAATATGCATGATCTTCAAGTTCATCTTTAGCAGTTTCTTCATATAATTTAACTATTTCTGGTCTACAATTTCCAACAAGCCAATCTCGAACTACTATATATCCATACCATGCATTAAATTCCTCTTTAAGTGCATTTTTTAATTTTTCTACGATTACTCTATTTGATTCTGAATCTATCCATGATTCCGTATAAGCTTCATTAATAGTACTGAATTTTTTCATATTATAATTTTTTGTTTTTTATTTATTAGCAAAATACGCTTTTAAAGCATTTTCAGCCTTTTCTCTTGTTTTATATTTTGCTCTCCAATATCCTCGTTTAGGTGTGTTAGTTCCTTTACCGGCGTGTCCTTTAATGCGCCAGTAATCACCAACCTTAACGATAACATCTTCAAGTTGTTCTTGTATATATGTTTTAAGATCTTTCATTTTTAATCAAGAAAATCAGGTAATTTTTGACTTATAAAATCATAATAATTTGAGCAATCATTAGGATATTTTTCTTCCAAATATGCCCAAATAGTATTTAATAATTCTTCAGTTTTATCAAGATGTGCATTCTTTGAAGGATAATCAATGGTTTTTAATATAATATTCATATCATAATCATATTTTTCCATTTCTTTCTTTATTTCTTCAATATCTAAATCTTTATTATCAGCTTTAACATTATCCATAATTGTTTTAGCTAATTTATCATCTAATTTCGCTCCTTCTAATATAAATTCTTTTAAACTTTTCATATTATAATATTTTATAAATTTATTTTTATGTTTCTACTAATATATAAAATCTTTTTAACTTAAAATAGGACGAACCGGCAAGCCAGCACAACGATTATATGTGTATAAATAAATATCATGTCTATCAGCACGCAGGAGGTAAGCATATCTTGGATTATTTATCATAAGAGATGAAGACCAAACATTAATGTTAGAACCACCATAGTCATCATAATCACCATCACGATCACCAGCAGCTGGAATAAATAAAGTATTGTTATTTGTTTTAGATGTAAATAGTCTACCATTTAGACCAGATATATCTTGATAATTTGTTATCCATTTATTATTTGTTTCATCCATTAATTCCACAAATTGTTCTCCGTCAGGTAGTTTATATTTTCCCGTCATATTAGCATTAGCCATGTCATCTTGCATATCTAATTCTAATATATTGTCTGGTTTGCCTGCACCACCCCAGTAATCTGTTTTATTAGTAGGACAATACTTAGTTAGTTTATCCCAAACACCTTTAGCATATTTATAGTTATCCCAATCACATTTTTTATTATCTGCTGGTTCAATATCACCCCACATAAAGTAATTACCATACCAAGATTCGGCGGTAGATCCATGTTTAGCGCCAACATTATATTTGCACCATAAAGTACCTGATGGCAAACCTAAGTCTACGGTGTTATCTTTACTTATATCAATATTTTTTATATTAAGTTTTTCTGTTATATATGAATGTATTGATTTCATATACTTAAGTATATTTATTTTTCTAACATAAATCTTGTTCCGAGTGCACCATTTATAGCAGCAAATGATCCAGTGAATTTCATTCTACGTCCTTTATACATTACTACAATACCTTCGGCCGCATTATATTTGTTTCCTAATGCTTGAAGACGTTTCATACATTTTTCAAGTTTCTCTTTAGCATCAATAGAATCAGAAGCTTCAATTGTCTTAATTAAATTTTCAGTATCTTGTTTAACTATCTCTATAGTTTTATCTTTAGCCTCAGAATTTACAAATCCTTCTAATTGATCTAATAATTCATTTCCAATTGATAAGAAAAGATTATCCATAGGTTCCATAATTTTACCTACAAGTTCTTTTCCACCTTTTTTATCAAGATTATTTAATTCATCAATATGATCTCCATATTTCTTTTTAAGTTCACGTAAATTAACTGATTTATCACCATTACATAAACGATTAAAAATTAGTTCATCATCTTTACACCAGTCAGGAGCAAACTTTTTAAATCTTGATTTTTTCCAATCTTCAATTGAAGTATCAGTAGTTAAACCTTCATCATCCCAAAGTTTAGATATTTCCTTTGTAAATTTTTCTGCGAACTTGATACCTTCTTCAAGATTCTTTATCATTAAATCTGGACGTGGTTTGGCTTCATCTATATCTTCAGCAGCTTTATATAATTCATCAACATGACCTTCTACATCTTCCTTTTCAATCCATGCAAAATTACCTTTTTTATCAGTTCCTTTTTCCCATATAGTATATCCATGAAATGCTACACGATCTTTAGCATAAGGCATAATATTTGTTTTACCAGCTATAATGCATTCACAATTTATAATTTTGCGGTGATTTTCATCAGGATTGAAATATTCTTTACCTACTTTAGGAAAAATTTGTTCAATAATCTTACCAGCTGTCATAAATACTTTCTTTTGATGTTCTTTTCCATCCCAACGAGCATCAAGATCTTTTAATAAAATACCGCCTTGTTCAGAATTTCGTTCAGTATTATTACGAATGAATATAATTTCTCCATCATTATTCATTGAAGCACTAATATTCATTCCATCAAGTTTTTCCTTAAGATGTTCGACTTTACCTTTAAATAATGAATCAACTAATTCTATTAAATCATTAGCAGTAAAATCTGTATAATCAAAAGGATGAGCCATGTGTCCACCAGCACCACCTTCAAAAAGCATTATATATCTGGATAAATTAATCATAATTATTTTATTTTAATATTTTGTTTGTACTTTTTCAATATCATCGCTAAATCCAAATTCTGACAATTCATTAGCAGTAAATACTTTAGAAGCTTCTTTGTATAAACTTATATATAATGATTCATATTCCGCACGTTTCCATTTATCTGTCTCATGATCATTTTTATATACATATGCTAATGCAAATAAAATATTTTCTATATTAGCTATATTTAATTTTAATGAAACAAATTCACTATCATTTTTATTAACTGTATTTTTCTTAACTTCTAATAATGTTTTTAAATCTTTCATAAAATTTTGTTAATAATCAATATTTTTTGTTTAAAATGGTTTTTGCTTTAATGATTTTAATTTTGGAAGAAGCTTCTTTAACTCAGTTGACTCCCAGCCTGTCTTTTCATAATGATCATCTTCAATAAAATGAATGAAGGAGTTTATAAATACTTTAAGTCCCTTTTCATAATAAAGATCATATAATTTGTCTGAAACTTCAGTATTATAGTCAGAATAATCTTTACCAGCTTCACTTAATAAAATATCTTTAATATTTTTCATTATTATTAGTTGCTATTTATTTATAATTTATTTTGATCCTTTAATATATTTACCTGATACTTTTAAGTTTTTGAATTGCTTTACAACTACATCTTTTATCATTATATTATTTTTACCAATACCTACTTGAACAAGTATCAAACATGCATCAGGACCCATTTTCTTTTGTTTATCTGATATATATATTCCTTCATTATCTAGTTTATGATAACATTTAATTTCAAAACATAAATCACCTAAAGATAAATCATATGAATCATAATCCCCATTATCTAAATTATCATGTGTAATCATTTTTTCAAAATCACTACCAAAATAATCTTCAGATTCAATTTCTTTATTTAATAAAAAGCTTAAATATTTTTCAATTAATATTCCTGCTGCAGAATATAATTCATATATTTCTTTATTATCTTCTTCTGAATTTGTTAAAAAATTAATATTTGCTCCATCAACATTAACGGTTAATATATTATTTGAAGATATAAGTTTTGATAATTTATTAGTTAATTGAATTTCTATATCATTCATATTATCATGCAAATTATTCAAAAATTTACTTTCATTTATATTCATTATGTAATTATTTAATGATTTCATATAATTTAATTTATTATTTTATTTATTTTATATAACTTTGAGCTTTTTCATAAGTAAAATCGGCACCTTTTCCTACTAAAGTTAGATATTTATTTAAATATTCTTCAGATTTACCTTTCATATATATTTTACAAAATTGTAAATCTGATAATTTTTTTACACCATTATAATTATAAGCATCATAGTAAAGATCATCATATTTCATAAAGAAATGATAACTTGTACCACCATCATCTAGTAAATAATATTCAACATCATCATAAAATGGTTCATCTTCTAAGAATGATACACAATTACAAACAGTCAAACAATATCCATTATCAATTAAGTTTAATCTTGTTTGCTTAGCATTATTTGCAAGAGCTCCAGATATATCATCATACCAATCTTCTTCAGACCAAAAAGTTTCTAAGAAATTTGATAATGTACCATAGTGTGAAATAGATTCAAATATATATTCTTTAAGTGATTTCATAATTTATTTAATATTTTTTAAAATATTATTATATTTTTCATCAATATCTTTATAATTAATAGTTATTCTTTCATCATTAATTTTTACTATTGCATTATGATAATTACACATATTTTGAATTGGTATTAGATATTGTTTAACTATTTTCCAAATATAACCTGTTTTTACTTTAATATCCTTTTTATCAAAATCATAATTAAAAGTTTCATTAAGAATATTTAATATATCATCATATACAATATATTTAATTTTCTTTTGAAATGTTGGACCTTCTTCCCAGCATTTATATCTGTTTATTGATAAATATGCAGCAATAATTATATTATAAATAGTATCTTTATCATAGAAAATATTATGTGGTGATTTAATATCTATATCTTTAATATGCAAACTTTCAATAATATATTCTTTAAGAGTCATTATTTTATGTTCTTTAATTATGTTTTGTAATTGATTTTTAAACTCATCAAATGCATTAATAAAATCATTAAACATAGAACCTACACCTTTAGGCATTATCTTCTCAAAAGCTGATTTATCTTTATTCAATATGGATTTACGAACAGCGGTTCCTGATACACCTTCAGTACGACCTTTACCGGTATTTACCTTAAGTTTTCCTATAAGTATATTTGGTAATGTTTTTCCTGATTTGAATTCGACTTCGAGTTCAGTATATTTAGCTAAACCTTCAACGTTTTTCTCATAATCATCTTTACGATCATCACCGCACATCCAATCTCCTACTTCATATTCATCTGAATGTTCAGTAATAAATTGATTATATTTTCCTAATGCATCATAAATATTAACTACAGGAACAACATCAATAATATTCTTATTAGCTTTCTTAACTATTTCAAGTTCTTTATCAATCAATTCATTTGTAAAAGGGCGTTTAAGAAGTTCTTTTTCTTGTTCAGTTAAGTCACTTGTTGGATTATCAATATATTCTATAACTTTATTGACAGATTCATCAGTCCAAGATTTACTTGCTATTTTAATTCCTTTCTTTTTACGTTCAATAGTCTTATTTGATGAATTAATTCTATATATAATACATGGACCATCACCTTCATTAATCATATTCAAATGACCTTGTGTAAATGGTTGGAAGCGCCCGATCGCTATATTAAGTTTTTTCATAATTTTAATGTATTATTTTATAATCAGCCATAAAATGCGTTGGATAAATTCCACCATCTTTAGGTCTTATGTTAAATGTAAAATTAATATTAGATAAGTTTACTTCAATATCTATTCTTTTAGCATTACCATCATTAGGATATTTTATAACAGCGCTTTTTATTGTATTACCAATAAATTTATTCAAATCATCTTCAGATCGCAAATCTAAATAATATACTTTAGATTTTACTAAATGAACAAGAATAAATCCATATCCTATTACTGATTTTGCAAATTCAAAAAATTTATATTTATTAATATCTTTAGTGATATCAACATTTAGTTTATTTGATTTTATTTTTCTTTCTTTATTTACATTATAATTATTAAATATATTTAAAAACAGTTGTGCATCAATATTAAATATATTTAAAATTTCATTTCCAATTTCCCCAAATTCTTTTATATCATTATTTATAAATGCTGAATGTGGAAATACATCTTTATTATTTATTCCGGCATTTATAAATGTTACTTTATCCCCATATTTCAATGACAAACATATGTCTTCTTGTGAATTTAATTTATCTTTATTCTGAATAGTTATTGTAACATCAGTAACCGCTTTACCAATATTAAATTTATCAGATTTTGAATATTTTTTTCCTTCTTTAGGAAATGCATATAATTGACCATTAATTAAAGTTAAAGGGCGTTTTGTATTTTCTGCACCCATTGCTTTTGGGGTATCACATAAAATAATTTTTTTAGGATTATTACTTATTATCTTAAATAATTTATTTTGATATTCTTCATTATTTGTAAAATTTTTAATAAAATCATCTTCAAATGCATTACCTTTATTTTTTGATGATAATCCGTTAATATATCCACTATAAGGACCTTTTGATATATCAGACCATTTAAAGCCAAATTCTTTTACTATATTATTAAATTCATTTTGTGCATTTTTATCAGTAATATCAATTTGTTTTAGTTTATTTACTGCTTCATCTGAAATTTCATTTGATTCAATTTCTGCATTTTTACCCAATTTAACTTTTTTATCTTTTATTAGAGTTTGAATAACTGCTCTTGGATAAAAATTAATATCATTATTATGTATATGATTCCATTGCCCACTCATAGTTGCTTCAAAAATATTAACTACATGTTCAACAATATAATCTTGTAATCGTTTCATTATATTATATATTTAACTATATATTATATATAAAAATAACTAATTTTTTATATATAAAAAATTGAACCTATTTTAAAATAGATTCAATTTTATATTTTATTCTTTAATTATTTTTTATCTTCTTTAATTGGAATTTTAGGTATAGGTACAATATTTAATGCAGGAACATTTACTTGTACACCTTTTATATCTTCCATATTCTTTGGTGTATTTGATTCTCCAAAGTTTTCTTTATAATATTTATCTAAATCAATGCTATCTTTTGAAATATATGGTATTGGAACAATTGTTAAAAGAGGAACTTTAAGTTGTGCAGTCTTTCCATTAGCATCAACAAATTTAATTTTGCCATCAGATTCAACAATATTTGGATGATCTAACTTAGGATATTCTTTAATCAAGTCTTCCAAAAAATCTTTAGTAAATACTCCAGGTAATTGTTCAAGCTTTTGGATATGATTATTCATCAATTCATCAACAGTCATATCTGCTGCATCAACTACTTTTACACTGTTTGGCAATATAAACTTACCGATTTTTTCTCTAATTCTATTAAACATATTTAATTTTAAATAAATAATTCTTAATATTTTTATATTGTTATATTCATTTCATCTAATTCATCTTTTGCCCATTGTGCTAATACATAAACAATATTATTTTTAAATTGATTAATAGTTTTCTTATTCCATTCGCATTCATCAGTTAAATAATCAAATGCATCTTTAACTAATTGATCATTTTGTTTTTTAGCCATAGCTTTCATATCTTTAATGAATTCTGAACGAGAATCATAAAAATCTTCTTTATAATGTTCATCCCACCAATCAGCTAAATCCTGAGTCATTTCTTCTAAATCATCTTGAGATGATTCTTTAATAAAAAGTCTAATATCTTTCATATTTTTATTAATTAATATTTATTTTTTCTAACTTTATCATTTTTCTTAATATCATTTTCTGGTATTAAAATATATTCTTTTTTACCAGATTTTTTTACTTCATAATCATTATTTTCTATTAAATCATTTAAATCATTATAACTAATCATATATAACTTAAATGAATTTTTCCTTTTATATACTTGAATGAAATAATCCCATGTCTTAATTTCTTCATCAAGGAATAATATATATCTTTTTCCGTCTTTTAATTTACTTTTAATAAAATCAATGTCATCTAATGATAATGAATAATTGTGATTTTTTGATGACAAAGTATTTTTAACATCTATCAAAGTATTATTATATTTAATATCCCATTTTTCATTTCTGTCTTGTTCAATAGTTGAATATGTACAATCTTTACCAATTATTTCCCCTACCATTGGTTCTATGCAAGTTTTTGAGAAAATCATTTTCCAAATAGAAATCAATGTTTCATTTGATGGATGATTACTATTAGATAACTCAACTAATTTATTATAAAATTCTTCTGGAACAGAATCATTTAAATTATAATTATTATCAAACAATTTAGAACGATCAAATTTTTTCACTAAATCACGTAATTCTTCAATTTCATTATTTAATTTTTCATAAATAAAACTTTTAATATCTTTCATAATTTATAATTGATTTTTAATGTTATTCATCCCAAGCTTTTATAACTTTTAAATTAGGGATATTTAAGTTTCTTGCTGCACTAACATTTTTATGATCATCATCTACAAATACAACTTTATCATATTTTCTACATATATCCTTAAGAACTATTGCTTTCTTTTCAGCATCTGTTTTTCCAGGATATTGTTTTATGTCATCATTTACTGCATGTGAAAATGTCTCTTTGAATGAATCACCAAGTTCTTTTAATGCACCGTCTTCATCTCTAAATTTCAAAAAATCTTTTATAGCTTTCTTAATTATATCTTCACATCCGCGTGCAGTCAAAAAACAAAAATCATATCCTGCTTTAATATAGTCATCCATTATTTTTAGATTCTTAATCAATGGTGTTCCAGATATGATTGAATTATATACTTTAACTGGATCTCTAAAATCTCTATAGTCAAATAATGATTTCTTGTTAGGGTCTTCCGCATCCGGATCTTTAGCAAATTCTTCGGTAGATAACTGTGTTTCTGTTCCATCTTCATTCTTTTTATATATAGACATTAATGATGGATTTACTTTTAAAATAGTATTATCAATATCAAATACTATTAATCCTTTAATTGAATCAGGTAAATCTTTAACATGTTCTAAAATGTATACTTGTAAAGATTTCATAGTTTAAATCAATTTTTATTTTATTCTTGAAATTATTTCAAAATCGTTTTCTTCAGCTTTATTAACGAAACATTCATTTACTTTAAGGTTTTCAACCTTTTTAATTATTTCATCAACCTTTTCAGGAGTCAAATCCCAATCATAATATATATCACTTATTTCTGATATATCTTCTATTAAATATGCTCTAGGTTCTTCTCTCAAATAATAAGATACCATTGTATATTTAATATTGTTTAAATTATATGATTTTGCTTCATTAATTAAATAACTTTTAATATCTTTCATAATTTAAATTGTATTTTTAATTAAAAATAAAAAAACCTATATTAATATAGGTCTTTTATAAATATAAATTAATGTTTCACTTATTTTTCGGGTTCATAAAAATATAAATCATTATATAAAGAATTATCTATATAATATATATGATCTATCAAATAATATTTAGCATTTAAAAATTGACCACTATATATATGTATTTGATTTTGTGACGAATTTTTATCATCGGAACAATATATTACACCTTGACTATTTTTTGTTATTTTTTCCTTACCAAGCAAATCAAAATCAGCATCTTTATCCTTAATTGTATATACCATTGAATCTTTTGGTATATATATGTCATATAATGGTTTTAATTCCTTTTCAGTAAATGGCGATATGACTTTATCATTTAACACTTTACTATTAAATGTAACAAATTGTCCTTTGCCAAACTTTTCAAATTTAGATGTTAAAGGTTTTATGTTTTTTACATTTAGTTTTTCTAAAATTTTATCTTTTAATGTCTTCATAATGAAAATTAATTAAATATTATTTTTCCTTCTCGTTGAACATTAGCTAATGAATCAGAACTATGCATACAATTTCTCATATTATCTTTACCATACTTATCTCTAAAATGGTGTTTGATTTCCTTCATTAATGAAATTGTATTTACTCCTGGATATTTGTCATAATCAAATGTATATTCAGCAGCTATAATTTCTCCAGAACCCATATATTTACAAAGATCATCATACCAATCTTCCTTTGAATGACAACCATATAAATTTTTAATTTGTTTATCTGTCAGTTTCATTGGATTAGTGTGATCATACATTATAAAACCTTTCTTATTTATATATTCAAATATTTCATCTTTATATTGTAGAAATCCTGGCTTAATTATAATAAATGCTTTACAATTTTCCGGAGTAGTCAAATATTCTATAATATAATCAAATAAGTTCTTCATGATATTAATATATAAATTTTTTAATCTTTGTAATATAATCCTTCAGGACCCCATAAAAATACCGCAGTCTCACCATGTTCACCCATAGCCCCAACAGCCCATAAATTTTTTTCTCCATATTCTTTTATATAAGAATCAATATCAAATTCATTTTCAATCCATTCCATAAAATATCCTGATGAATCATATTTCTTTACAACATATTTTAATAATGAAGAAATAGTATGTGGTTTATCATAATCAATTATTGGGCAAGTAGCTATAATTTCCCACGGTTCACCATTATAATCATAAGCAGTTGTATTTAATTCTGCCTGTTTTAGTTGTTTATGATTATTCGTTTTTATGTTCTTAACATCTAACTTTTCTTGTAATATTTGCTTTAATGTTTTCATATAAAAAACTTCATATTTTTAAGTGTACTATATTCTTTATCTGATAAATATATTCTAATTATTGAATCTTTATATGATCGCCATATATACATATAATTATTATATAATGTACCTATACTGTTATTTGTAAATTGTATATAATATTTGTCACGCTTTAAATAAAATTTAGATAATTCATTATTTATTTTTTCACAAATATCTTTAGATAATATTGGTGAATCATCTTCATTAAATAAATTTATTTTTACTCTATTACGATTTATGTTAACATCTGGTATAAATAAATTTCCTTTATTATAGAATGAAAAATATAATCTTAATGAATTGTTTTTATCAGTACTAATTTCGATATCTTTTAAGTTATATTTATTATACAATTTTTGAATTTGACCAAAAAACATATTAAAATCATATTTATATAAAGTCTCCGAAGGTAACACTAATACTTCTTCAGTTGAATAATCAAGTTGTGTATCTTTCATATCTCTTGATATTTTAAGTTTTTCAGCTATTTCTGAATATTTTTTCATAATTCACGTTTAACAATTATATTTATTAATTCTTTTTCTTTATCTGTTAATATTATATCATATTTATCTGAATTTTTGTTGTTTTGAGTCATTACATATATATTTTTTATACAATTAGCTCCTCGCGCAAAATCATAATAAATACCATCTTTTACTAAAACATAATGATTTCCACACATTGCATCATCATCGCTAAGTAAATTTTGTGCACATTCAGAAAAATCAAAATATATGTCTAATGCATATTTGTTAAACATTTTAGGAAATTCATTTATAATTAACTTACATATTTTTTTACAATCCCCATATTTTTGTTTGTCTATACATTCTTCCCAAGTATTTGTTTTATAATATGACATTAAATATTTTTTAACCTTTTCTATTTGTTTATTAGATAAACTCATATTTTTGTCTTTTTAATTAAAATAGTATTTATGACTAATTATTTAATAAGTATTTTTTCTTTAATTTTTTTATTATAAATATGTGATTTATCTAATGAATATTTTACATTAATATTATAGTATCCTTTGTTGTATATATTGTCATTTTTTGGTATTGATAATATTGACATGTTTGAATTACCATATATCTTAACATTGTTGCTTATACCAAATGATATAGGTTGTATGTTCCATTTAGAATATACATCTAAGTTTGTTGGAAGCATTTTATTATTTTCTAATGAACATATTATCAAATCATCACTATTAAAATGATTTTTGCCGTTACTATCAATAAACTGCATTCTATTAATTAAAAATATATTATCGGAACTTGCATGTCTTAATATATACTGATTTCCTGAATTACCTGTAAATTCAATAGTATTTTGATATTTATTTATGTCTAATATTGATGCAAATTTATCACAAGTATCTTTAGAAATAAATACTATATAATATTGTTGTTTATCATGCATCAAGAACATATCATAGTCATATTTTTCATTAAACTGAATATATGAATCATAAACTTCCTTAATTATCTCGCCTTCATCATAATCTATAGTTGTATCATTATTACTTGTTGTAATATTATTTACTTTATTGCATGTTATTGTAAATTTCTTATAGAAGAATTCTTTATATAAATCAACTTCATTACTTGTACTATCATAAGGTATTGGATGTTCAATTGTTGAAATCTTATATAAATGCGGTGTAATTGTTACAGGATTGACTATAGATGAATTACATGAAAAGAACAATAATACTTTATATTCATTTCCTGATAATGTAATATATCCATGATTAATATATTCATTTACTATATTGTCACGTTCATCAAATATACATAATTTTACACATACAGCCCTATTAGTAGAATCACATTCACAGTCTAATTTATATAGTCCCTTTAATCCAGTAAAGTCTTTACATAAATAGTTTATATAAGTATATTCATCATAGTCATCAGTAGGTGATTTTATTTGTAATGTATTTTGATCAATCTTATATGTCTCATGATAATTATATTCTATAGTACCATCTGAATTTATTTTAGACCAGTAGAATGAAGGATTTTGAATATAAGCCATATCTAATGAATCAATATTTTTTCCATTGTTTAAGAAATATTGATAATAGTTTGATTCTTCAAGTCTAACATTAGGTATAGGATCAAGTTCATTACCTGTTATAGTATCTTTAAGACCTTTTACTGTGCAATAATATTTACCATCATTACGTTTTTCAAGATCAGAACAATTTTGTGAATTATAATAGCCAAATATATTTAATATTTTTGTTTGGTTCTTATAATAAAAATTAACTTTTAAATATATATTATTTGTATTATTATTGTAGTATTTAATAAATTCATTAGTTGTAGGTATAAAATCATTATATTGATTATTAGTCTTTTTTACAAAGCTATATGAGAATGACAATATATGTTTTTCACCTTTATATAAATAAACATAATTGTTGTTTTCAACATAAATATTTTTAATATCTACATTTAAATTATTTTGTTCATATTTATTTTCATTAGAAGCAAAGGATGCATAATCTTTATATATACAATATCCTATGGAAATTTCATCATTATCTTCTATTATATTATACAATGATTCTGCATTTATGTTATTTTCATCTATATCATAGTTTGCAGTTCTACCAATAATATAATATAATGCTTTACCTTCAATGATTTCTGGTTTATTACTACTTATTGTATATGCGTCTTGTCCATCTTTAGTTGATACACTTTCATCATCTATAATACCAGATACTGTAAAAGTATTTGTGTATTTTTGTTTGTCAAATAATAAGTTTTTATATCGTACTGTGATGTTATTATAAAATGCTAATATATCTTGTCTATCATCTTCAGTATCACCTTTTACATCTAACTTGAATAGATTATAAATATGTACATTATTAAGATATTTGTATGTATTTGATATATTAATTTTTTCTTGATATCTACTTACTAAGTCACCGATTTTTGATAATCTAGTATCATCACCATCATTATCATATAAATAATCCCAATATCTAATTCCGAAAGATATATCATTTACATTGACAAAATCTGGAAACCACATATAAGAATTAAAATATACCTTGTCATCAGTTATAGACTTTATTTGAGAAAAGTTTGAAAATATTTTTGATGGTTCATTATAGAAATCATATGTATTTATATAGTTAGTTATGTCTAATTTTGTCTTATTGTCATCATTATAATTTACAAGTATACCATATTCATTATCCGAATCATCCTCTTTATGTTGTTTAAGGACATTATTTAGTTCATTAATGTCATTACACCAATATTGATATTGTAATGTTCCAATATGAATGTCAAGTTCACCAAGTTTAATTATAAAGTCATAATCATACCAAACATTATTTACACACAAATATAAAGTAAATTCAGAATTTACATATCTTCCTAATGGTTTTTTAGCAAAATATTCTATCAATTTAGGATATATTACAAATGAGTTATATATATAATTAGATGTTTGTATAAAGTTAAAAGAATTCTTGTATATAATTGAATTAGTATTTTTTTCTTTTAATATTAATATACAACTACAATATGTATTGTCATTTGTTATTATTTTAATAGGTACATTTATACAAGTATCATTAATTAAATACCAATCATAATTTTCTGAATTTTCATATATTTCATCAAGTTCTTCTTTAGTACTATCTTCTATTGCTTTATTAGATAATCTATACTCATTAAAATGCTCATCAACATAATGATATTGATGTGTAATGAATCTTAAGTTTGATTTTGGAAATTCTACATTTATATTATTTTGAATTTGTAGATTAATTGTATTTTCATGTAAATGTGTCTTACAGTAAGAAAACAACTTAATGTCATTAGTATATACTTTATGTTCAAGCGAAATATTTTTTAAGTTAACAAATATTGGCAAGAAATATTTTCTATAATAATATGCTAAACAAGATATCTTTAAAGCCAACTCATTAAATGAATAATGAAAATATGAATCAATATATGAATAACGTTGTTCTTTAAGGTATTCATTAGTTTCAACAACAGTCTGTGCAGTTGTCAAATCAATAAGCTTTGGATTGCCTTCACCCCAAAATATAATTTGATCTTCATTATTATTTATAATAGATTGTTCATATCTTTCTCCATTTTCTTTATTTAACTTGAGTTGTAAAGAAACATATTGAGTATTTATGAAGTTTTTAAATGCTAATAATATATCAGTATGAATATCAAAATAATCTCTAATAAATTGTTGTTTTACTTCATTTGTTGTTTCTACTAATTTATATAAAGTAAGTTTGTCATAAAAGCCAAACCATTTTAATGAATCTATTGCAGAATTATAATTACCACATTCACCTTTGATATTCATGTAGTTAATCATATATTCCTTTAATTTTCTGTTATATAGTTCTTCATTAAATTGGTCATTGAAGAAACTTGTACCATTTATAGCTCTTAATATGTCTTTAGGTAAGTCTACCCCCATATTCTTACCATGAATATATAAAGTCTCATACATATCTATAAATGTACCGCCAACAGTAATAGGACACCAAATTTGATCATCATTATATTTCTTTGTTATGTTTATCATAATATTAGAAGTCCATGTTCCCGGTTCATCTGTCTTACCAATTACATAAATAGGAATAAGTAATAATGATCTATCGTTATCTTTTATTTTTACAACAATAATATCTTCATCATTATTTGAAGACAAATTCAATATTGGTTCTAATTGACCAGTTTCACTATTATATGTATGTGAAATAGTTGATATATCTATAGTATCAGTTATTGAATTGATATTATATATTTTTTCCTGAAAACTATTAGCTTTTATAAAACTAAATATTTTTGAATCAATAGTAATATTAATATCATATAAGTCTGATATACTATTTTCACTAAATATGTCTATATTGTCTTCAATTTCATATAATATATTTATAGATCTGGCATAGTAATTATTTATAGATAAATTTTGACAATCTGTTGTGTCATTTATCCAAAATACATAAGGATTTTCTTCATATTCATATCCTATTGGTTTCTTTTTATAAGATGTTAATGTAAAAGTATGTCCACTATTATCTAAAAAATACATTATATAATTATGATATATGTTTTTATTATTTAAAAATATTTTTTGTTTTTGTTTTTCATATTAAATTATGACAAAAAAAAAGACTTCATAAGAAGTCTTTTTGTATATATTAAATGTTTAACTATTGTTTAATCATACCAAGTAATATATTTAAATCTCTTTAGTTTATCTATATATTTTATTAAAGTAATAAGTCGTACATCAATAAGCTGAATAAATATTACTAAAACTGCATTTCCCTTAAATAATATTTTTGGTAAGCATTTATTCAAAATACCTTCTGAAGCATAATCATATTTAATGTCTCCAGTTGTATTTAATTTTTCATATCTATATGTTCTATATGTAAGACTATTCTTAATATCCACCTTAATATTCAATATTATATTTTTTCATTAGTTCTTTTATTTTTTCTACTGATTTTTCTAATGTTGTTTTTTTGTTTTGCATCTCTTTTTGATACATATCAGAATAAGAACCAGTTGATGCTTTGTTACGGGCATTTGTATATTCTGCAATTGTTGGTAAAAGTCCGTTTACACCAGTATAATAACCTTGTTTACTATATCTATTTGGCTCAACATAACGTTGTTTATCATATATATATTTTGTTAATTCACCAATTGCATATACTTTATCTGCATTAGTTATTGGATCTTTAGCAATTTCAATAGATAATTCAGAAATCTTAGATATTATTTTACCACATTCATTCAAAAGATCTTCATTATTTTCTCTTTTTGCTTTATTTTGTGCAACTATTTTCTTATATCTATCAACATTTGCTTGAGCCATTCGTCGTAATGATTCTGGATCAGTATATACCATACCACTTTTATCTAATCTTCTTTGCTGTTGTATTTTCTGTACAATATTTTTGTCTTGTAATGGAATAAAATATACATCACTATCTTTGAACTTTTCAATCTTTTCTGCTTGTTTTAAATTATATCTACTTCCATATTCTAAATTATATCCGCTATTATTTGTAGAATTTAGCATATATATGTCTCCACCAGGAAACATAATATATGTATAATTAGAATCTTTATAAGCAGCAACAATTGAATTTAATTTTCCTTGAATTATCTTTCTAATTTCTGCATTTACTTTATTTTCAGTTTTTGCAAAATCTTCTTTAGATATAAACTTGACATCCGAATCATTTACTTTATCCCATTGAATAACTTTACTATACTCACCGAATATTTCTTTGAATGTTTTATTTTGCGCTTTACTTGCGCCCCAAAAATATCCTTGTTCCTTTTTGGCATCATCCTCATCATTTAATTGTTTTTGTCTATTGGTTTTAAGTGTTTTTAGTTGTTTAGCAATATCCCTAAGAATTTTACAATTAAGTGATTCATATATTATTTCACTATCTAATGTATTAAATAAATTAGTTATCTTATATTCATTGATATAGTTTATTAAGTCTTTCATAAAATCTAATAATATTTTTTAATTAATATTTTTCTATTTTTAAATTGTGTTACTATTAAAGAAATTTTGTTTTCTTTAAATGGTGTTACTATTAAAGAAATAATCCGCCGAATGTTGACTGGTGCACCATTCTTCAATTTTTTCTATTTCTCTATCAGCACTATCTTCAAAACGAGAGTAATTTAATGTAATACCTCCAGGAAGTTTATATTCAAATGTTCCTAATATTGTTGACATTGATTTCTTTCCTAAGCAGACGCATAATCTGAAGAAGTAATATAATTGGTAAAGATCTTGTATTTTGCATCTAAGAAAACATTGAAGCAATAAATCGGAATTCCCTAATGCACCAAGTATTACTAATTTATGTGAATACGGATTATAGTTAAACGTCAATGGCGATTCAAACATTGCTTTATAAGTTTGTACTTCATATAAAGCACCCATAACATCTGTCATTCTATAACCAGTTCCACCACCAAACACATCTTGTAGATTACCACCTATACCAGATGCCATAATAGAATTGTTCATTATAAGACGTTCTAATGAAAAGTCCCCAAGAACTCCATAGTTAAATACTTCATTTGTCTTATACACACCAAATACTGATAATATTCTTTGTGGTAATGTTATGATTTTATTAGGACCGCATTTACAAAAGTCATAATTCTTAATGCAATAATATCGTTCTTCAACTGCAAAATCATAGTTCTCCCAAAAGAATTGTGCTGCTTGTAAAATTAATGGTGGTATTGCTGCAGCTGGAACAGGTAATGGCAATGCACAAGATTGAGTCAAATCCTGAACAATTCTTTGTATGAATTGATAGTCTGTTTGATCTTCAAGTTGATTTTGTAGTTTAACTCTATCTTCCGTTGTCAATTGTTTATTTTGTGGAATACAATTCATTATATTAACTATATTACAACTTATATATAATTAAAAATAAAAATAAGTCTATTAAGTTATAGTTAGATTTTTAAAAATTATAATCATTAATATTAAAACTTTACTACTTACTTAATCTATATTTAAATAACAAAAAAATATATGTATGACAACAATTAAATGGGTAATTCCATAAATAACTATATAAGTAATCTTTACAATTTTTATAAATCAACTACTCAAAAAAATCAATCTTTAACTGACATATTAACAAACTTCTCACAAATCAGTAAAGATTATAAAGACATTATAAAAGAAAAAAATATTGCAAATAATCAATATCATTATTCTTCATATAATTTTGTTGAATGTACTAATGAAGAACAATTAGATTTTATAAATAATCAATTACAACTTATAGAATCATTAGTAACCAACAGTATTTATGAAAAAAATGGTATGATATGGAATTGGTATGATATTTTTAATTTGATTACTAATGCTGAATATGCTAATACTGAAAAGATAAAAAGAAAAGTAGTATATTCAACAACAAATGTAAATCGCCCTATTGGTGATGTATCATATAATTTATGGAATGGTTTGCAAATTATTGACCTTGATATTAAGAATGCAGAATTAGCAACTAATCTAAAACCTTTACTATTTGATAATCTTAAGAAATATTCATGGTTTTTAGGTATATGTAAGTCTGCATCTAAGAAATCATTACATATATGGACAAAAATCACACCGTTCACAATTGAAAATGATCATCGAAGAATAGAATATCTTGCCAACTTCCGTCATAAATATTCATATATTTATATTGTATTATTACAATTAATGGATAAGTTTTCATATACAAAAGATGACATTATTCAATATATGGATATGGCTATGTGTAAGCCTCAACAGGGTATTTTCATATCTTCTGATAATGAAGCTATGATGAATACTAACTTTATTGATCTTCGTCTTGATGTTAATTTTGAATCTGCGTGCAATAACGGTATAGAATCTATTAATTGGATTTCACATCCTGATCTTAAAGAAAGATTTAGACAACTTGAATGGTTTAGTAATGATAAAGTTGAAAATGAAGTACAAATATCTAATATTTCAGAACTAGAAAATAGAGATGTATCTAAAAACAAAAGAATACACTATAAGCATAATCAACGTTGGCAATTAGCAAATACATTAGCAGCATTATATGGTGAGGAAAAGGGTCTTAAGATAATGGTAGAAATATGTAAAGACACACCTTATCAAGAATTAAAAGGTGACATACATACCGCAGTAATACATAATAAACCAATATCTGAATGGGCTGTAAAGACTCTTAACAGAAGTCATGGATTTAACATTAAAATAAAAGAAAACAATGAGGAATATAGTAAAGAAATTGAAAAGATAAATGAAAAGATAAGTGAAGACGATTCTATAGATCCAACAAAAATACTTAATGATAATACAGATAGAATAACATTACACTTAAAAAGTACACAATATTTGTCAGATATAAAAGAAGATATTGTTAAAAACTTAGGAAAAATAACATTATTAGAGGCAGGTGCAGGATATGGTAAGACTGAAATGATAAAAAGTCTTAAAGACAAAACATTACTTATATTACCATTTACATCTACTATTAAAGCCAAAGTAGAAGCAAGTGAAGTAACAAAGGATTGGTTGTATTATTATGGAAACAAAAGACCTACACTTGATGAAATTCTTGGACATCAAAATATGTCTATGACAGTAGATAAGTTTTCAAGATTAAATGTAATGGAACTTGATCAGGCTGATTTTAAGTATATTGTTATAGACGAATCACATTTATTATTCACTAGTTCTTATAGAGATGTTATGTCACCAACTATTCAACGACTTGCAAATTGTAATGCAAAGATAATTATGATGACAGGAACACCAACTGGAGAATTATTGTTCTTTCCTGGGATAAAACATATTAAAGTAATTAAAGAAGATAATAGAATAAAAGAATTTGAAATACATTTATGTCATGCAAAAACTGAAAAACTAATTCAAATGTGTCATAGTATGGGTGATGATATTATTGCTGGTAAGAAAATATTATACCCATCAAACAAAGGAAATCTACATTATGAACAAATACGAGGAATAATACAAGAATATCTTATTGAAAAAGGATATAATAAACCAATACGTTCATTCTATTATAAGAAGGCAAACTATGGTGAGGAAACAATGGAAGAAATTAATGTAGACAAATCAATTGGAAATAATGATTTGATTATGTGTACAAATTATTTATCTGTTGGTGTAGACATATGTGACAAATATAATTTTTCGGTATATTTTAGTGAATTATGGATTCCACAAGATGTTGAACAGTTTGCAAATAGATTAAGAAATAATGATTTGTATCTTAAAATGTTTCTTGAAAAATATGATTCATCAGGATATAAGATAAATTATAATGATACTAAACCATTAAATCTTAACTTTAATATGGTAGAAATGCTTGTTATGAGAGATTTTTTAAGAGTTGTAAATGATATGATTGAAAGAAATGATGAAGAATCAAAATATAATCCAATGATTTATTCATTATTGACAGCAAACAAATCTTTAAAGTATGATGAAAATGATTGTAAATTTTATATTGATGAGACAACATATAAGTTAAAGATATTTGAAGAAAGATATTCTGAATATTCAAAACAAATGAATGTACTATTAAATGGATTAAAATATTATGGATATACAACAAATATTATAGATCATCAAGAAGTAATTAGTGAGGAAGATATAACTGCAGTTGAAGAATTATTGAAACAGTATAGACATAGTCATTTTAATGAACAAACAGTAAAGACTTTCAAATTTTTACACCATATTAATGATTCTAATATAGACATATATAAGGAAATACTTAAGGGATCATATTCTATATTTAAAGATGAAGAATATAAAGAAGTAAGAGAGGAAAACAATATATATGCAGAAGATATTGAAATTGTTATGAAAAACTTACCTATATATTTAGGCTTATATAAATTTTATGATCCTGAAACAATTATAGAAATATTTGAATATTGTAAAGAAAAGAAATCTAATAAGATAAACTATACAATGCTTAATAGAATTCGAAGATTTATAACAATTGAAGACAATAGAAGAAGAAAACGTCTTGATTTTCCTGTATATAAATTTATATTAGATGCTCAAACATGGGCAAAGGATAATCCGTATGTATCTAAAGCTGATATAGATGAATGGATAGGAAAATATTCAGCAAAATTAGCAAATGTAGTAAAAAATGCAATTGTAGATGATGTACAATTTTTAGAAACAATATATGATTTGACAGAAGAACTTTTTGATATAATAGTAATAAAGAAGAGACCAAAAAATGGAATAATACATATAGAACCATTTGAATTGCTATGGACAAAGAAAATTGATATAACAGATGTATATGGTGGATCTATTAATACTAAAGAATTCTTCTTACAAGATTTAGTTGAAAATATGAAATCAATGGAAGAATTAGAAGATGAAAGAATTAAGTCTATGGAATTACCTCATACAGATAAACTTAAATTAGAAGATGTTAAGGAACAAATAGAAAAGGTAATTAGTAAACCGTTTGCATATTATGAATATTCTGAAATTGATGGATCTAATGATAGATTCTTAAGAAAACAGAAGAATACAAATCATCTTGCAGATCAGATATTTGATAATCTTGAAAATATATTACCAGAAAAACAAAGTAAAATTATTAAACAAGAAATGAATGACTTATTTGAAAATCAAAAAGTATAAATTTGAAAATCAAAAAGTATAAATTTGAAAATCAAAAAATATAAATTTGAAAATCAAAAATATAATTAAATATACAAAATTTATGGAAAATAATGAAAAGGTGATGGGTCTTGATGGAAAACTTTATGAACAAATAAAACCATCTGAAGAAAATGACCAAATGAAAGAATCTGTAGTAAATCTAAAGAAAAAAGTACAGAAGACAAAAGAAAATGTAAAGACAGGAATGATCATGGATGAACTTGAAGATGTAAAACTTGATGAAAACAATTCAAGAACTATTGATCAATTTGATAATCCAGTTACTGGTAAACTTGATGAAAACACATTACAAAAACTTATGGCTTATAGAAATCGTAAACCATCTATACGAGAATATAAGATAGGAAGAAATGATCCTTGTCCATGCGGTAGTGGAAAAAAATATAAAAACTGTTGCTTAAAGACAGGTAAATATGAACAACTAATTAAGAAAGGATAATTTAAGTTATCCTTTTTCTTTTTAAATTATTCTAAAATTTATACTATATTTAAAATATGACAGACAATTACAATAATATTTATGAATATATGCATAATCTTGGTATAGTTAATACTAAAGATGAAGCAATGAAAAGTGATTTGTTTTTTGATATACAATTAATTCGACGTGGTAAGGATCATCCAAATATGCCAGCAGCTAATTATACATTTAAGACTTATTATTTTGATAGTCTTGAAATGTTTAGTAAGTCTTATGATGAAATAAAGAAATGCTGTGAAATTTTTGGCTTACGAGCATATGTTAGTGTAAATGTGAAATCAAAACAAGAGGCTGCTAAGAAAACACTTGAAAAATATGCACATAATATAGTTACAAATGAATATACAAAACCTTGGAAAGATTTTTCATCTATTTGTGGTGGTCTTAAGGGTAAAACTAAAAGATGGGTAATTGATTGTGATGACACTAATTCAGAATCTAACTATATTAAAGAAATAAGTAGAATTATTACAACATGTGATTCTGAATATGCAAATCCAATTGTTACTACTATTAAGACAAAATCTGGTATTCATTTAATTACTAATCCATTTAATATTAAACAATTTAAAAATTTATGTAATTATAATGGACTAGAAATTCCAGCTATTCAATTAAATCATATGACATTACTTTATGAAAATCTATAAAATTTTTTGAATATTATTAAAATTTTTACTATATTAAAAAAGTAAATTAAAAATATATTCAAAATGAAAAGAAATGCTGGTTATAATTTGTTAGTAATATTTTTTATGATTGCAATGTGTCATAGATTTTATTCTTTGACAACATTAGAAGTAAAAGCTGATAACATTAAGCATATTGCTATTCTTAATGACAGCGTAATAGAAAACAAATTGATTGAAACGGCAAAGATAGATGTAAATAATAAATCTATTTTAAAAGTAAAAAACAAAAAATATACATTGTCAAAAATTGGTAAGGATTTTATAAAGTCAAATGAAACATGTGTATTAGATGCTTATAATGATCCAGATCCAAAAAGACGTTCTGTTGGCTGGGGACATCAAATTAGACCAGGTGAGAATCTTGAACATATTACACAAAAGAAAGCAGATGAACTTTTTGAAAAGGATATTGAATGGGTAAATGATGCTATTAATAGATTAATTGCGAAGAATGACAATAGATTTACTTATTCACAAGGATTTATTGATGGTCTTGGAAGTCTTATTTATAACTGCGGTGAACGTGGTGTAACATTGACAGAATTCTGGAGTAGATGGCAAAAATGCAGATATAACAGTAAAATTGGAAATATAAATGAAAATGATTTGACTTATACAATATCTGCAGTAAAGACAAGTAGAATATCAGCACCAGGACATATACAAAGAAGATATAGAGAACATTTAATGATGCTTAATTAATTTTAAATTAATTTTTTATATTGTTTTATTTTATGAAAGATATCTCTGAAATATGAGATATCTTTTTATTTTTAAATATATAAAGTGAATATATAGATTAACAATGGGTTTATTAAAGAATTTATTTAACGGATTGGGTAAAAGCAGTTTTTCAAATAATAATATATCCGATATATCTGATGGAATAGAGAATAATCCATCTTCAAAAAATGTAATACTATCATACGGTGGTGGTTTTACAGATTCAGTTATGGGATTTCAATCATGGGGTTTGAATAATTCTCAATTTGGAAAACATATAAATAAGTTACATTCTGTAAAAGATATTAAATCATTTAACTTAGAAAATATTCGTACACGTTTCTATAAAGATAATAGAAGTGTGACGCAATTCGAAAATCCATTAGATACAAATATATATACACCTTATAAATCTTATTATGGTAATAGTTCGGTAAATAATACTGTAAGCAATGTAGAAAATATATTTAATCCTGATGTTAATTCATTATTATTAATGAATAACTATAAGTTTCAATATAAAAACCCAATAAATGTAAAAATAGATGAATATGCTGATAAGGATGGAAACAAGAAAGCAAAATATGTTCCTATAAAAGTTGTACCTGCATTATTTAATCCTTTATATACTGTACAATCAATAGGTATGGCCCGTAATACACCTTTACTTAATTTACGAAATTATGAAGGATATGGGGACGGAACTACATATAGTAATAATGTAGATACAAGTGATTGTACTATAAGAACATTAGTAAAATTGTCTAGACTTGACTATGGTGAACTTGGTACAGCAAGATATAAATATGCAGATTTTATGTATTGTAAAGATCTTGGAAAGGTATCTAATAACCATTTAATAACATTACGTAAATATCCATATCCTATAGGTGACAATATTACTGGTAGAAATTCTGCATTATTTAATACTGGTGATGTTGGGCGTTTAATTACATGGTTTGATACGGAAGACAATAAAATTGAAGATATATTAAGTTATAGTTTTAAGGCTACGTGGAAAGAATTAACTTCAGAAAGACAGGATATTGATAGTAAGGCTGGTGATGAAGCTCGTGGACCAATTGGAAAAATACTTAATACACTTAATCCTGCAGCAAATAAATCTATATATAGTGGTGGCGCTGGTGGTGGTTCTAATTTAAGCATATTTCCAAATGTTCAAACAAAAGATAGTGGTTACACTGACATCCAAAGAGCATATGACAAAAACAAAGTATATACTCCTTTTGATACCATACAAGACACCCATACATATGAAGGTAAATTACAGTTTGCACATGAATTCAAATTGACGTTTTCATATAAATTAAGAGCATATGACAATATAAATCCAAAATCAGCATTCTTAGATTTAATTGGTAATATACTTGAAGTAACATATCGTAGAGGAAGATTCTGGGGTGGTGAACGTAAACTTATTGGAATGCCAGAAAATAAAACAGGATGGCAAAAGGCAAATGCATTTTTAGACAATACTTTTATGGAAACATCAGATGTATTTAATTCTATATTAAATGGAACATTTGATTTTAAGTCAATAATAAGTAAAGTAACAGCATTTATAAGTGGTGGATTAACATGGGATTCTATAAAAAATTTTGGGCAACAAGCAAAAGAAACTGCTAAAGAGATTTTAAGTAGTTCACAAGTTGTTGAAGGATTTTTAGGATCATTAAAAAATAAATTAGGTCGACCATCTGTATATGCAACTGATTCATTATTAACCGGAGACAATGTGGGACTTTGGCATGTAACTATAGGTAATCCTCGTAATCCTATTATGAGTATGGGCAATCTTATATTGACAGATACAGTAATACAACATTTAGGACCATTAGGATTAGATGATTTCCCAACTGAACTTAAAGTAACTGTAACATTAAAGCACGCACGTAGTAGAGATGCCGTTGATATTAGTAGAATGTATACAAGTGGTGAAAATACTATTTATTATAGTTTTAAAAATCCTGGTTTAAAAAACTGGATTGCTGGTGTTGATCAAGATTACGAAATGAAAGATGTACAAAGACAAACTAAATATGAGGGTAAAGATATATCAACTGGTAACAATAATGATCAAACACAAGAGCAACAAAACAAAGAAAATCAACAAAATCAACAAAATCAACAAAAAGACGGTATAGTTGAAGAAAAAGTTACATATGATTCTGGAAAAGTACAATATGTTGATAAAGATGGTAAAACTGTTGTATATGATGGTACGGTTTCACAATTTAGAAGTAATCAGCTAGATAAGTATTTGATTGAGAACAACCATGCACTTTTTGATAAAGATAATATTACAGGAATACTTGATTATAATGACATTAGTCAACCAAATACACCACCAGAAATTGAGCAGACTAATCAATTATTAGCATTTGATAGAGTTTGCGTACTTAATGAATTAGCCTAAATTATTTATTAAATATTTAAAATCTATATAATAACTAATACTATTTTAAAACATAATAATATGTTTTTTGATAAACTGTGGAAAATAAACTTTTATACATTGGATTAAATGGTTTTGCTGGTGCTGGAAAAGATACTGTGGCCAAAATGCTAAAGACTATATTAGGATATAATTGGAATATTTTAGAAGATTGTAAGAAATTTTATAATGAAATATATACAAATCCTGCTTGGACAGCAACATATCATACTGCTAATATAGATAAAGATGCAAATACAAAGGTTTTATGTATTGCTTATGCTGATCAATTAAAAATGATATGTTCATCAATTTTTGGTATACCATTTGAACGTTTTTATATGAATAAGTCAAATGCATGGGTATGTATTAATGATAAATTCCAATATACTGAAATAAAACCAGCATCTTCATTAATTATAACATCGGATGATTACTATTATTCATATGACAATTATATAAATAGTAATGATCAATATTGGATGTCTTTAAGAGATATTCTTGTATATGTTGGAACTTATGTATTACAGCAAAAAATAAATAAGAATATATTTGTTAATATTGTTCGTAATAAGATAAAGCAATTATATGAAGAAAACAATAATCTGGAATATGTAATTGTAACAGACAATAGATTTATTCATGAACTAGAATATATAAAAGAAAATAATGGTATTACTATATCTATTTTTAGAGATTCCATTGAGCAATTAGATAATGTAGCGGAACATGAACTAGATGCTATTGAAGAATATGACTTTGTGATAGACAATTCAAGAGGATATGATGAATTATTTCAGGAAGTTTGGGATCTTGTACATGATAATATAGAATTTAAAAATGTTACATATTCATTATATACTCGTGACAATATAGACAATTATATTAGACTATATCAAGAGACAGATGATGAACTAATATGGAAGTTATGTGTTCCGTATGGTATTCAAAAAATATATAAAGATGAATCTAACAATATAAAGTTGATAGATCCAATAGGTGGTCCTACTATATATATGAATGAATATTTGGACATTAATAACAATAAACTTTTAGTAAACAAGATAATTCATAATGAAATTACAAATCAATTCATTATTTATACAAACAAAGGAAATTCTTAAGAGTTTCCTTTTTTGATATGATATTATTGACTTTTTAATATTTTTAAATATATAAATAAAGTCAATAGTTTATGATCTTTAAAAAACCTCTATTTAATGTTAAACCGTTAAAAAAGATATCTTCATTTATTGAATCTTCTAAAGAATCAATAGAGGAATCAATTTATAAAAGAGCAGATCAATTACGTCAACAGTTAAAGAGAAGTTTTTTTCAAGAAAGTAAACAAAGTGAATATTCAATCAATTCATTAAAGTTAGTACATCATGGTATAGATACAACAACCGAAATTATTGAAAATATTGATATGATATGGAAAGACTTAATAAAAGAAGTATTTGAAATATATGGAATTAATTTTGGTGTTACATTACCAAATGTTGAATATCATAACTATTTAATTAATAACCCTATTAATTTACAAGCAAATATGAATGCTATATGTGGAATTAGTCAAGAAATGCTTGATGCAATTTGTAAGTATGAAACAGGACATCCATTTGGATATGCAATGGAGGAAAAGGATTTGAATGGATATGATCTTGGTGATGCAGGCGGTCATTTAACATTTGGCTATGGACTTTTATATCATCCAACCGGGGGATTTATGGATAGTATTAAGAAACAATGGACGCAGGAAGAACTTGAAGGACTTTTCTTAGAACATATAAACAAAAAGGTTGAATTAGTAAAGAAAAAAGCTACTTCTGCCAATGTATCATTAAATCAACATCAAATAGATGCTATGGTGTGTGCAATGTACAACTTTGGTGATGGTTTCCTAAATAGACAACTTGGACAAATGATATTGGCAAATCCTAATGATTCAAAAATATATGATACATGGGTACATTTATCAGATGCTCAAGGTCGAAGATATCCTGGATTGATTAAAAGAAGAAAGTTTGAAGCTGATTGGTACGTATCATAAAATATATGTGATAAAGTATAAATAATAATGGAATATAGTGGTGAAACATTTTCAGATGAAAACGGTATATATACTCAACATGGTATATTAGAAGGAATATTAAACTTCACACAAATAAATTCCTCATCTAATAGTATTAAAATTGCAACGGAGGCAGGTGTATCATTGGATCCATCATTATTTAAGTATAATCCAAATGGTTTCAATATATTTAATGCATGTAAGTTTCTATTAGATAGAGCTTATCCAAGATATATAAAGGGATTATGTGGGTATTGCGCGCGAGCAGTTAGACAAGCGCTTGAAGCTGGTGGTTTGTCAACTGCTGGTAGACCCGGTGAAGCAAAATATTATGTTAATTTTCTACCTAAGTTAGGATTTAAGCACATTGGTACTTATACTAGAGCAAATGAACATACATATTCACCGCAACCTGGAGATATTGCATGCTATCCACAAGTAGACAGACCGGACAGACCGGGCCACATATGTATGTTTACAGGTACTTATTGGGTATCTGATTATATACAAAGAAGAATGATGGAATATGGGCCTAATCAATACGCCTATATCTTTAGATTCCAATCTTAAAAAAATATACAAATATAGACAATAATTAATTATGGAAGATATATCAAATATGACATATAATTTAGGATCTTGCAATCCTACACAAATACTTAATATTAATTTTCCTATTGATGATGTTGATCAAATTAGTATTATAGATGATTGTGGTAATGCATATGACAAAAATTCATTATTATATTCATATAGTGTAGATAGTGTATGTTGGTCATGTTATATGTCATATGATAATATACTCAAGAATACTGTTGATTTAGATGGTGATTTCTATATAAGATATAAGTTAAATAATATCATTGGTGAAGTACAGGACAACGGTGAGCCTACTACAGACTATACTACACAACTTTCATCAGATTTTGAATTGACAACATGTGAGACACAATCAGCAAATGTATTTAATCCGTATGCAAACTTAGATAATGCAGTAAATCTTCAATCACAACTTACTGAAACAATATCTTGTATGTTTGGTATACCTATATATTATTTTAAGCTTAAAGCTGATGCAGGCGCTCAAGATATTACATTCAAAGAATATGCATTAATGAATGTTGATAGTGTAAAACAAATTAAATTACTTATTGCTGATGGACAAATGCCTTCATCAAAACCAGAATTTAATGATTTTGGATTAGACTTCCAGACCGATTGGGAAACAGAAATTTCAAAAGCAACATTTGCAACAGCATTTGGGAATACTGCACAGCCAACTGAAGGTGATTTTATCTATATACCAATGATGAAACGAATGTGGATGGTAAATCAGGCATATGAAGAAAAAAATGGTTCATTAATGTGGAATGCTACAACATTTAAAGTAATGCTTGTAAAATATCAAGAAAAAGGATCAGTAGATTTACAAGACACTGAATCATTAGTCAATTCATTAGTAAAGAATAAATATGAAGATTTGTTTGGTAATGATGACAATTCTACCTATGATTCAGGAACAGCTTCTACAGATGCACCAGTAAGCGCATCATCTCAATTATATTCTGTATATGAATCTGATGCAACTCGCAAATATGTTACTTGTGATACTGTTTCATATGACAATGTTTCAACATATTTCAAAGGAACATTAATTAGTGATTCCAGATATATGTTTCTACGTAATGATGTAGAATCAAGAATAGTATATCAACAAAGATATTGTGGTAATAGCGCAGCAATATCATTCATTATTACTCCTAATGTAGAAACTGGAATAGACAATACTATTCTTAAAGTTGGTAATTGCGAAATAAAAATTAAGCAAGAAATTCAAACATCGTATTTGTATACTTCAATATACCCAGACAATGGCATTACTATATATAATAATTCTACATATTTTGTTGTAATAAGATGGGATTTGGGAATGAACTTATTTGATATGTCGGTTTATGAATATACGTATAATCAAAACATTCCTCAATATAAACTAACAAATAGTCATTATTATTATGATATTGATAATCCTACACAACAAATATCATTAAAATATAGTCAAGAACTAATTGATGATGAAGGGCATGATGTGTGGGTAGGAAATTTCAACGGTTTTATAACTAATATTAAAGTATTTGATGTATATAATGATAATATTAGTGAGCTTCTGCAAATGTATCCTACACATCAGCATTTAATGATTAATGATACTGCAAGAAGAATTATGGGAAATACTGGAGTAGTATTAAAATAATATTTAATTTAATGATTTTTTAAAAAGAACATATAGTTTTTTCAATATTAAAATATAACTATATGTTCTTATTTTTGTATAATTGAATGAATAAAAAGGTAGTTTGTTTTATTTGTAAAGTTGATGCTCCATTTAATGGTAATAGTCTAAATACAGGTCTAGGTGGATCAGAAACATGGACATTACAAATGGCTAATAAATTTGCTAATAATGGATATCATGTAATTGTCTTTAATGGCATACAACAACATATGATATATGGAGATGTTGAATATGTGCCATATAATATGATGGAACTTAGATTTTCATACCAATATTTTAATTATATATTTATTTTAAGGTGCATTGATCAAAAAATGCTACGTATGATAAAAGACAATAATGAAGACAACAACATATATTTAGTTGCACATGATATTCATTTTTGGATTAATGAAGATGATAAAAGAATTATATTGAATAATCGTGCATTTGATTTTGAAAAGGATCTTAAAGATAATGAATGGGCACAGAAACATATTAAGAAAATATTTTTCATGTCAAAATATCATTATGAACAAAACAAATCATATTATCCGGAAAATATATGTAGAATACTTGGTAATGGTATAGATATAGAAAATTCAGAATATCCAGATAGAGATAATTCTATTTTATGGTCTAGTTGTTATGAAAGAGGATTAGATACATTATGTGAGTATATTGCCCCAGTAATTATACGAAAAATTCCAGATTTTAAAATATATTGTTGTAGTTATAATGGGGATGTTCCTGAAGAATATAAAAAATATCCTTTTGTTGTAAATCTTGGAAAGCTTTCAAAATCTGATTTATATAAAGAAATGAGAAAGCATAAAGTGTGGGTATATCCTAATACTTTCTTTGAAACATTTTGTATTACTGCTATTGAACAAGCAATGTGTGATGTTGAATTAGTAATGCCATTAGGACATGGATTGAGTACTATATTTGATATTTTCCATTCAAATTTCTTATATGAAGGATATGATTTTTATGCTAATTCAACTAATGTAGCAAATATTGTTATTGAAAGAATACAAGATTATTATAATGAAGACAGAAAAATAATTAGAAATTCTATTAGAAACTATATTATAAAAGAATATTCATGGGATAGTATATATAATAAATTTATCAATGAATTAAAATAAAGTTATGAAAAAGACTATAGCAATACTTTGTGATTATGAACAGTTATATCCTGAAATGATAAATGTCGGTTGTGGTGGTTCAGAAACATGGGCAATTGAAATTTCTAATGAATTTTCAAGACAAGGATATAATGTAATTGTTTTTTCAACATTTGATAAATGGATTTATAATGAATTTGAAGTACAATATGTACCAATAACAATGCTTGATGATATTCTTTCATATACAAAGATTGATCAGTTATTAATAACAAGAATAATACATAAACATACTTTAGACATATTGAATAAATATGACTTTAAGAATAAAATTTATATAATATGTCATGATATCTATCCAAGTTTAATTGATAGTAATAGTACATTTGATAATAAGTTGACATATAATAGACTAATAAATGAATATCCTATATTATATAATAGTATAAAGAAATTTATTGTAATGTCTGAATTTGGTAAATTTACTTTACAAAGAGATTGTCAAATTCCTAATGAATTGATAGAAATAATAGGAAATGGGATTAATTATAGTTATTTTATAAATAATTCTCCTGAAAGAGATAATGACATATTTTGGAGTTCTAGAGCCGAAAGAGGATTAGACATATTAGTAAATAAAATATTACCAATATTACATAAAACATATCCTGACATTAAAGTAATATATTCTCAATATGAAAATACAGATGTTCCTGAAGATATAAAAAATAATAAATATGTAAATTTTATAGGAAGACTTTCTAAATATGATTTATATAAAGAAATGAGTAAACATAAGATATGGTTCTATCCTAATACTTATCATGAAACATTTTGCATTACTGCTATTGAAGAAGCTTTATGCAATAATGAATTGATTTTTCCATTTAGACATGGATCAGCAACAGTATTTGATATATTTGAAAGTAATTTTTTAAAAAATAATGATGATTTTGATAATGAAGAATATCTAAACAGTATTTGTAAAGTAATAATAAATAGAATACAAAACTATAATAGTGAAAATAGAAAGATTATACGTAATTCAATAAAAAACTATATTAAAACAACATATTCTTGGGAAAATATAGTAAAACAATATACAAAACTATTTAATTTATGAAAGAACAATTAGTAATACTTATACCTACTTTTAGATTTGATAATTTAATATCTATATTAAGAAACATAGATAGATATTATGAAAAATATTCACAAAAATTTGATATATATATTGTAATATGTAAAGATAAATTAAATAATATTGGATCTTTTGATGCAGCTTATGAATTTCTTAATAATTCTTCAATGAATTGGCTTGCACTTGAATCCGGTCATATAAAACGTACAGAGTCAACTTCTGGAAATTATGGCGGTGATATAATGAATGAACCATTAAAATTTGCTGTTGATGAATATTTCAAACTAAATAATCCATGGGTATATATATTGGATGATGACAACATAATTCATCATGACTTTTTTGACATGTTTCTATATGTTTTAGATATGATGAAAGTAAACAATTCCAATAAAGATGTATTACTTATGAATATGGCTTTACAAGATGGTTTGATTAAAGAAATATATCCTTATGCATTAGTTGATAGGCATGAAAATAGTAAATGGTCTGGCTGGTCAGAAAATGCAGATCCATCACAAGTAATTCTTAAATATGACATAATTAAGAAATATGGATATTATGGTGGTGGATTTCTTTATGATTTTGAATGGTTGAATAATCAATTATTGTATAATGAAAAACAAAATGACAATATTTTTTATTATAGTAATTTATCTAATCATATTGTTTCTTGTTATCATAATGGTTTACATGATACTAAAGAACTAGAACAATATGTAAATTCAAATATTGAAGACATTAATATAGATTTACATATTCAAAATATAAAATTAGGTACTGATAGACATTTATTCTCTGTTTTATCTGATGTTTCAAAAAAGAAAATATTAGATATTATAAAAAATGAAGTAAATGAAATTAATTATAAATAACAGTTATGAATCATATAGAAACTATAAATTATTTAATTGAAAAATATAACTATAAATCATATCTTGAAATAGGATATGATCGAGGAGATTGTTATAATAAAATAAATATTGAACATAAAGAATGTTGTGATATAAGTAATATAAATAATGCATATCCTGAAACTGAAATTACATATTTAATGACATCTGATGAGTTATTTGAAAGAATGCCAATTGATAAGAAATATGACATTGTCTTTATTGATGGTATGCATAATCAATATTATTTAGATCGTGACATAATAAATTCATTAAAGCACTTAAATCCTGGTGGTATTATATTATGTCATGATGTATTACCTGTCAATTATATGTATACTGCAGAATATCAGATTGGTGGAATGTGGCATGGTGACTGTTGGAAATCGGTTCCAAAGCTTCAAGATCTTAATGTAGAATATTATACATATGACAATAATGATTATGGATTATTGATGATTAAATATAAAGATAATCCATATCAATTACAAAATATACGACGTGAGACATCTGTACAGTTTGATACAGTATTTACATGTTTAGATACAACTTGTGACGAGTATTTACGTCCTGTTCCTGTAGATGTATATGAATATGCATACACAAAACAAGGATATTATATTATGCATATAATTCATGATAAAGAATTTTTTGAAATATTTGGATGAATAATTAAAAGAAAGAATGAACAAAGAATCAAGATGTAGTTTTTGTGGAAGATCAAACGTACAAATTATTGAAAGTGAAATAGACGGTGTAAAATCATATATATGTAAAGATTGTGCACAAATAGCATTAGGACTATTCAATCAAGTAGAACATAAAATAGAAAACGATGAAAACTATCAGTCTGAACATGAACTAAGACATATATTTGATAGCACTGTTCCAAAACCTCGAGAAATAAAAGAATATTTAGATCAATATATAATAGGACAAGATCGAGTAAAGGAAAGAATTGCCGTTGCAGTATATAATCATTTTAAAAGAATCAATAATGCTAATTCAGATATAGAAATTGATAAAAGTAATATTTTAATTTGTGGACCGACAGGAAGTGGAAAATCACTTATAGCCCGTACAATCGCTAAAATGCTTAATGTACCATTTGCTATAGCAGATGCAACGGTTTTGACAGAATCAGGATATGTTGGTGAAGATGTAGAATCAGTATTAGTAAGATTATATCAAGCTGCTGATTATGATGTTGAACGTACAGAACGAGGCATAGTATTTATTGATGAAATTGATAAGATTGCCAGAAAGAATGGTAATCCAAGTATAACTCGTGATGTAAGTGGTGAAGGTGTACAACAAGGACTTTTGAAATTACTTGAAGATAGTATTGTAAATATTCCTCCTAAAGGCGGAAGAAAACATCCTGATCAGCCATTAGTTTCTATTAATACAAAGAATATATTGTTTATATGTGCAGGTGCTTTTATAGGTTTGGAAGAAATAATTAAACGTCGTTGTCACAAAAGTACAATTGGATTTAATTCAAAGAATGATGATAAAACAAAAAAAGATAAAGATTATATGAATAATCTTAATGCATTAGACTTAAAGACGTTTGGATTAATTCCTGAAATTCTTGGGCGTCTTCCAGTAATTACATATACAGATGAATTGGACAAGACTGCACTAAAGAGAATATTGACAGAACCAAAAAATGCTCTCGTAAAACAATATCAAGAATTATTTAAAATGGATGGTATTAAATTAGAATTTAAGGAATCTGCTCTTGACTATATTGTTGAACATACAATAGAAAATAAACTTGGTGCACGTGGACTTAGGGGTACAATGGAAACAGTAATGAATAAAGCAATGTTTAATCTACCAAGTGAAAATAGACAAAGTGACATATTGATTATTGATAAAAAATATGTAAAGAAATATTTAAAAAATTAAAAGGAAGAACTTAAGTTCTTCCTTTTTTTAATTTTATTTAGTTTTTTAATTATTCTCCACGTGAGTTATCATCTTCAACATCTTCTTCATCGTTTATTCTCTTGTCAACTTCATTAGATATGTCATTATTCATATTCATTTTTACTCCTTCATCCTTTTCATCATCCTTTTTCTTTTCATCATCTTTATCTTCATGTTTACGAGGCTTTCTTTCACCAGTAATCTTGAATACTGCAGGATCATCTGTTTCTTCTGCACCAAAGATATCAAGAATGTTGTGAAGTAATGTATCTACATCTTTAGGTAGTTTAACAATTGATTCTTTATCCCAATCTTGCACCCATATAGCATCATCACCAGAACCGAATATATGCATTAATGAACGTACATTTTCAATAGTTCCAATATTATGAGGCAATTTCTTAGAATGTTTCCAACGTAATGCAATTGCTTCGGTACCATTCTTAAATTTAATACCAGCAAAATAATATTCATCAGGAAGATCCATTTGTTTTGATACTAATTCATCAAGTTGTTTAGCGGCTTTTACTTTATCACCATCATTAAGTAAATCCATTATTTCTTTTACTTGAGTATCTTCCATTTCTTCTTCATCATTAGAATCTTCTTTCAATATTACTTGATTAATTTCAATTTCATTAATGTTTGATTCTTTCATTTCACAAGGACATGGACAATTATCTACATATGAACCGTCACCAGTTGCAGCTTTAATGTCAGCAGGTCCAAAATAAACAATATAGTATCCTCCAAGATTTATGTCTGTTCTTTTTGTAAGACCTTGTGATGTCAAATAATAAGATAATGTTGAACAATCATAAGTTGAATCATAATACAAAGGAAGATACAATAAATCATCAATTGCCTTTTTAGATGTAAATCTAGAACTTGTTAACTTAATTGAGAAACCATCTTCAGCAACAGATGCAACTATACTTAATCTTACACAAAATAAATTATTGATATTTGTCAATATATTCTGTACTGGTGTATAATGATTTGTTACACCCAATGCATTTCCAGGATTTTTTTCTGCAAATGTTTCAGTTATTTCAGTAAATTTTTTCATAATAGTTTTCTATTTTATTATATATATTACTATTTAAAAATAAATTTAATTTGTGAACGGATAATAAAAAGTTTATTTTATATGAAACTTTAACATCAAAAAATACTATAATTAAAATACAAACTATTAATTAACATTTTAAAAAAGAAAAATCATGAATAATAGCAATTTTTTGTCAAAAGAGTTAGTTAACACATTTGCATATACTACAGCAACTAAGAATAGAGATGCATATACAAATGTATGTATTAATGGTCGTAATTATATTAAGTTAGGTACACTCCAAGCTGTAACGATTGTAGGTAACTTGTATAAAGTAAACAATAATGGTAATATTGAATATGTATTACTTGCTGGTATGTCAAAGCAGCATCCATGTGATTCTAAGGTAAACAAGGAAATGGGATATGAACTTGCCAATGAAAACGCAAATACAAATCCATTCTTAATTATGAAAGTATCAAGGAATTTTGCTAAGACTGCATTTGTTAATATGATGGCAAACTATATTGATAGCATGAAATTGGAATTTGTAAAGACAACGCAGGAAATATTAGCAGAAGGTATTGATAAAGAAATATATGACAGATAATTTTTTATGGATAATCAACAAAACATAAACAACAAGTTTGGTTATTGTGAAATGTATGAATGGGCAAAAATACCAAAAATACCGTCATTATTTGGTAGGATTGTTCAATTTGATAAAACATATACCCATACAATAAAATTAGCTGAAAATACTGAAAATATAGTAGGCATTACAACAATTAATTCAACTATTGATTCTGATAGTTATCCATATTGGCCTAATATGTTTTTATATAATGAATATGGAGACATTTACATAACTAATGCTAATGTTGCTTTAGCTAAGACAGAATATGATGATGTTAATGAAATATCATATATCAAGACATATAAGCAAGAAACATATGATCCAATAGTAAATGAAAATTATGATAGCAATAAACAGTATATACCTCGCCAAAATCGAAAAGAATGGATTCGCGTATGTCTATTAGGAAAATGTATTGTTGAAGATGACGGTAATTGTAAAGCTGGTGAATATTGTACTTTATATTCTGGTAATGATGAATCTAAGTTTGGAACAGTAGTACCTGCAAAGAAATCTGATAAATTCAAACTTTATGTTCAATATAGAGTTTCAGAAAAAACAATATTAGTATTTAATAAGCCATATTATGAATAATTATGAATAAGAAAGTAGTAAGTATAATAACAACATTCTATAATGCTGAAACATATATTGATCAGGCATTGTTAAGCGTAGTAAATCAGGAAATTAATGATACATTTGAAATAGAATATATATTAATTAATGATTGTTCTACAGATAATTCATTAAAAATTGCCACCGAAATAAAAAATAACTATGAGTCTCGAAAGGGGTTGACAATAAAAATATTTACACCAGAAAGTAATCTTGGTTGTGGTGGTGCCAGAAAGTTTGGTATAAGTAAGGCAACAGGTGATTATTTTATGTTTTTAGATGCCGATGATTACTATATAAATTTTGATTTTGTAAAACGTGCAATAAAAGATATAGAAGAAAATGATGCAGATATAGTAGAATATGGAGTTCTATTCAATACAAATAATGGGCAATCTCAAAACATGGTCGTACAATCTAAAAAGGAGTATTGTAATGGCTCATTAGGAGTATTTATGATATTCCACAATAATACTATAAAATTTAATGTATGGTCAAAAATATATACAAGGGCTATTATAGATTCATATCCGTATGATGACAGTAGAGAATATGAGGACATTCGTACAATTCCAATGTGGGTATATAATGCTAAAAAAATAGTTGTAATGCCTACAGTTGAAATCAATTATAGAGCAGCTGCAAATTCTATTATTCGTGAAGATGGCATAAAATCAAGAATAGGTACAATTACTGCAATGACTGAAATGTGCGAACATTTTAAGAATGACAAAAACATTGTTAAAGCATTATATAAGCGTGCAATGATTGACTTAAGTGCAGTTCTTCTTAATAATAGTTCAAAAGATGAATCATTCAATATTATGTCAAGATTAAATACTAAATTATTGTCATATATATATCCCGATACATATAAAGACATAACATATAATATCGAAGATGATCATATTGAAGATGATCATATTGAAGATGAAGAAAATAACTTAGAGGTTAAAAATATAACTTAATATTAACAATTTTAAATTATACAATAACATAAATTATTAAAAATGAAAAATAATACAATAAGATTTACAAAGATAAGAGATGTTAAATCACCAACAAGAAATGAAGGTGATGCTGGTAGTGATTTTTATGTCCCAGAATATTCTGAAGAATTCATTGAAGTATTAAAAGAGAAAAATAAGAAAAATACTATCAATTTATTAAAAGATGAACAGGCGTTAGAAATAGCTCCTCATTCTCAAATACTCATCCCTGCAGGTATTAAGGTTGATATATTAGACAAAACAACATATATTGATTTTGAGAATAAGTCAGGTATAGCAACAAATAATGAACTTTTAGTAGGTGCACAAGTTATTGATTCAATATATCAAGGTGAAGTTCATATTAATGTTCATAATGTATCTAATAAATGGCAAAAAATAAAATTTGGTCAAAAACTTATTCAAGGAATTCAAAAAGAATATAGAAGTACTCAATGGGTTGAAATTTCTAATGAAGAATATGACAATATAGAGACATCAATTCGTGGTGAAGGTGGATTTGGATCAACAGGTCTAGTATAAAATAAATTATATAGATAAAAAATGAAGAGAAAACTTATATATGTTAGTCTTCCTATTGCTGGAGTGGAAGATACAGTATATAGAAGAAATGAAGAAGCAAAAACAATACTTTTACAGTTAGGGTATGATATTGTTTCTCCAATAGACACTAATGGTATTAATAATGAAGATCTAAAAACACATACACAATTAGAAAAAACAGCATATTACATGGGTAAAGATATTGAACATGTTATATTATGTGATGGAATATGTATGTGTTATGGGTGGGAAAATTCAAAAGGATGTAAAGTTGAAAAATATACTGCAGAAGTATATGATAAAGAAATATTATATCTAAGTGATTTGATTGAAAACTATTACAAAGGAGAAGCTTAAGCTTCTCCTTTTTTATGTATTAATATTTAATATTGTATAAGTTTAAATAGTTATCATATGCAACATAATATTGCTTATAATTTGCATATTTCTTATGACACCAAACAATATAAGAATGCAAAAAATTAAGTGTAATACCATTTTCTGATAAACGTTTATCAATTTCATTACCAAATACTTTAATTGCATCATCCCATTCCATAAACACCGCAGCTAACCATCTTCTAACTAGTTTATTGTTGTCTTTTATGCTATTTACAAGTCTAGTTGGATTTGAACCTTTTTTTCTATATTGTTCCATTTTTTGTTTATCTTGATATTCTATTGTAGGTGTTTTTGAAAATTTCAATTCATAAAATTTGGATTTTATGGTATTTTCATAATCTTCATAAGGAATAAGCTTTGGACTTTTCGACAAATCAATATCTTTAATATTTAATTTTTCTATGAGGATGTCCTTTAAATTTTTCATATATAATTTGAATTTTATTTCTACAGTTACTATATTACTATATATTAAAAATAAAAAAATATATGAGTAAGAAAATTCTTTCACCGGAACAGGAAATGCTTAACAAGGTACAAGGCCTTTATGAAAAGCAAAGAAACAAAAAATTCAATTATAATATTGAAGATTTTGAAATGAAAGACAACAAGTGGAAACATAAGACTTGGAACACTTGGTTGATTGGTGGTAATAGTTACAAAGAAACTATAAAAGTAATTCAAAGGTATATTAATGAATGCAATAAGCCGTTAGAAGAAAGAAATTTGTCATTTATTCATTTAGCACATTAAAAAATCTATGATTACTGTTAAAGAACTTAGAAACATGCTTTTGAGTTGCCCTGAGGATTGGAATATAGAATTTCGTAAGTGGGAACATGGAAATCCAGAAGATTTTATGAAAAGGAATCATTATCCTATGCCTAATTTGGTTAGCATCCAAATAAAAGAGGTTGTAACCAAGGCAAATAATGATCACGAATGGATTAATCATACATTTATTGTTGAAGATGATTTTGAAGATAACTTCATAATGAATAGGGATGAAATGATTGAATTTTTCTGTGGAGGTTTGGCTGATTATGAATTGATTTCATTTGAATTGAAGACAGAAGAAGGTAATATTCCCTTAACTATTGAAGTTGGTGACAAGGGTTATAGTGATAAAATAATGATGATTAACTTAGAAGAAAATTAAAAATTATGTGAATTTTATTTAAATATTTCAACATTAATATTCAATTTTAATATCAACAAACTTATAAAAACAAATATATTTTTTAATTACAAACTTTAAATTTTTTAAATTATGAAGAAAATTTTTGTTATGATGATGGCTCTTGTAATGAGCCTTGGTATGAACGCACAGATCGCAACAGAGAATGCAAAGGTGCTTGATAATACTTTTGTTACTGTTAATGGCGGTGTTGCAACTCCTCTTGATTTTAATTCAGTATTTCCATTGAATGCATCTGCAGGTCTTGCTGTTGGTAAGATGTTTACTCCTGTATGGGGTGCAGAAGTTGAAGGAACTGCTTGGTTTGGCAGCCATTTCTTTGGTGATGCAAATTCTCGTTTTGATTGGTATGGAACTGGTCATAATGTAGTTCGTGGTACTTATGTAGGAGTAAATGGTCTTGTTAATTTGACTAATTTGTTTGCTGGATATAAGGGTACTCCACGTACATTTGAAGTAAGTACAGTTCTTGGTACAGGATGGGCTCATACATTTGCAGCAAATGCAGATGATGCTACAAGTAATGATCTTGCAGTAAAGACAGGTCTTGATTTTGCATTTAATCTTGGTAAGACAAAGGCTCATACAGTCAGTGTACGTCCTGCAGTACTTTGGAACGTTACAGCTAAGGAACTTCCTCGTACAATGGGTGCACAATTTGATAAGCGTGGTGCTCAGCTTTATCTTGGGGTAGCATATACATATCATTTCAAGACAAGTAATAAGACACATCACTTTAAGACATATGATGTAGGTGCTATGATGGATGAAATCAATATGCTTAAGGAGGATCTTGCTAAGAAGCCTAAGCAGGTAGTTGTAGAAAAGGTAGTTGAAAAGGTTGTAGAAAAGGAAGTTGCAACAGATACTAATGTTACAGTATATTTTACTAAGGGTTCTGCAAAACTTTCAGATAATGCAAAGGCTGCTCTTGATAAGCTTGGACAAAATGCAGTTGTAGATGTAAAGGGCTATGCAGATGAAGTAGGTCCTGAAAAGTTTAATCAGACTCTTTCAGAGAAGCGTGCAAAGACAGTAGCAGATTATCTTGAAAGCCGTGGTCTTAAGGTTAATACAACAACTGGCTATGGTGAAACAGGAGATGTAGTAGCAAGAGTAGTTGTAGTAAGCTCTGCAAAGTAAAAAGTAGAATATATATTTTACTATAAAAAATGAAAGAACTGACACATGTCAGTTCTTTTTGTTGTTATATATGCATGAAAAATAAAATATAAGATATATTTTTAATTATATATAAATGATTTATCATATAAGATTTAATATATAACATGGCAGATTATAGTAATTTAATATCAGCACTTAATGATAAAGGTGTAAATGTAAATGTTAGAAATAGTAAAATACATACCCCATCAGATCAAGACGGCAAACAAGAAGAATTAAAGGTTGAATATGATTTGATGGATTTAATCTGTGGTATTGCTGGTGCAGCATTATTTGGTAAAACTAATATGAATGATGCTACCAAATTAAGTAGTTTAATAAGTGGTGATATGTCCCAAAAATCATTATATTCTCATGTTAAACAAATTAGAAATATTTTAGAAGGTACTGAAAGTAAACCACTGTATGTTAGATTAAATGATAAAATTACAAATACAGACAAAAGTATAAATATTAGTGGTAATATGTCTGAAAAAATATTATTTGAATATGTTCAAAAAATTCATAATATTTTAGAAGGTGCTACTGAAAGAAAACCATTATATGTTAAACTTAGTGATAAAACGATAGGAGGTTCAGTACAAAATATTTCATTTAGTGGATCTGGTAATATTGCTGATACTTTTGCTTCATTAATAGATAAATTAAAAAAAGGTGAAGGAATTAATACAGGAATTGTAAAATATTTTGAAAAATCATTAAAACATGGTGGTGATTTATATAATATCTTTGAAAACTTAGGTAAAATAGGAAATAATAATAAATATAAAGAAATACAAGAATATGTATATAATTTAAATTCTATAATTGAATCATTAATTAAATTGACAGATATAGGATTAATAGCAAGATTAAGAATAAGAATAAATTTAAACTTTATTAAAAACTATATTAATAATGATTTATTAGAAATAATAAAAGATATTGATAATAACTTTAAAAATTTAGATTCACATAAAATACAAGGTTTAAATAATGTAAGTGAATTATTTGATATTGTTTCTACATTAGGACAACTTGATATAACTGATAGAATAAAAATGTATCGTAACTTAAAATTTATTAAACACTTTTTATTTAAAGATATATTAAGCATATTTGAAGGAATTAATAATACATTTGATAATGATATTACAGAAACAAGTGTAGAAACAATAAATGGTTTATTTGGTAGTATAATTAACAATGTATCTATTAAAAAGGAATTAATTGATAATGCAGAAAATTCTGTTAATTCTATAGGAATTTTACTTGCTGGCAATGATAAGAAATTTGATGAAACTAATTTAGAAGGAATAATAGGTATTGCAAATATAGTTAATAGACTAAATCCAATATTTGAAAAATCGGCATTAAGTTTAGATAATATAAAATCATATTTTGATGAATTACAAACAATAATAAATGGTATTATACAAGATAATGTTACAACAAGTATAAAATTATTATATGATGAAGTAGATACATTATCTAATGCATTATCTGGTTTTAGCACAATAGATTCAAAAGCATTTAATAAAACTATATCTGAAATAATTAAAACACTTACTAAATTAAACGAGAAATTAAAGGGAGAAAATTATTTTGATTCATTATTAACAAAACTTAGTATAACAAAAGATACTGCTGATGATTTAAATAACACAATAGAAATATTAAATGGAATATCTACAATATCATTTGAATCTGATAAGTTAATTAAATTCTTTGAGGATCTAAAAAAAATTGAAACCATATTAAGTAAATTTGCAGCCAATAGAAAAATAACATCATTAGGAATTGAATCATTAAATAGTTTATCTGAAAAATTAACTGTTTTAATAGAATCATTTAATAAAATTAAACCTGAAACAATTAAACAAATTACTAAGTTAGTACAGGAAGTAGAAAAATTCTTACTTATATCAGCAGGTTTACTTATTATAGTTGGATTAATAGGACATAATCTTAGTTTTGAAGATATACTTAAATATATTGGCGTAACTACATTATTGTTGATAGTTATTGGTGGATTTATAACTTTATTAAATATTATTCCACTAAAAGCAATAAAAAGAGCATATAAAATATTAAATAGTATTTCATCTCTTATTAAGCAAACAGCTATAGCATTTGGTATAATTGCATTGGTGTCTAAATTAACTAAGCCTCAAGATATAATTTGGTTTGAAATATTATTTAGCACATTATTGTTTGTGATTGGTGAAATAACACTTAATTTAAAACAATTTAAGTATGCTAAAGAAGAAAAAACCGTTAGTGATTTTTCATCATTAATACTTTCATTAAGTGCTGCATTAGCGTTAGGGGCATTAGTATCTAAATTTATACATATTGATGAAATTTTAACATTTGGTGCTTTACTTGCTGGTTTAATTGTTGCCGTTTCAATTCCACTATTATTACTTTCTGTTAGTGGCGGTACAATGATTGAAGGTGCACATGATTTAGGACTACTTATATTAGAATGTACTGTGGGACTTCTTATTGGTGCATTATTTATAAATAACCCTGATATTAAAAAAGGTGTTGATGAATTTATATGGACATATTTAGGTTTTGTTAGCGGTATTTTATTGGCAGTTGGAATAGCATCCAGAATTGCAGGTAACGGTGGGTTGGAAGGAATAAAAGGATTATCAAAAGTCATATTATTTGCAACTGGTGCTATGCTTATAGGTGCTTTTTTATTCAGTGATGAAAAAATAAAAGAGGACATAATACAATTTGCTCTAACATTAGGATTATTTATTGGACTTGTAAGTATTGCAGTAGGATTCGGTATTAAATTAATGGGTGAAAATCCAATGAAGACTATTATTGCGTTAAATGTATTAATAGTAACTATAGCAGGTATGATGACATTTGCCGCTTATGTCATTAAAGATATAGATAAATCACTATTATGGAATTTTATAGGACAAGTATTTACACTTATACTTGGTATGTCTGGTATTGTACTATTACTTAGTAAAATAGACAATGAAAAATTAAAAGCTGGTATTATTGCAATATCAATTATAGGACTTATTGTAATGGGATTTGGATTAGTATTTAGTATATTATATAAAACTTTATCTGATTCACAAGTTAATCAAAATGTTATATGGAATTTTATAGCGCAAACATTTATACTTATACTTGGTATGGCTGGTATTGTACGATTACTTGGTGAAATAAACAATAAAAAATTAATTACTGGTACTATTACATTATCAATTATAGGACTTATTATAATGGGATTAGGATTAGTATTTAATATTTTATATAAAACTTTATCTGATTCACAAGTTAATCAAAATGTTATATGGAATTTTGTATTTCAGTCATTAGTATTAGTTGGTGGTATTGGTGTTATAATGCTTTTATTAGGTAAAATGCCAATAGCATCAATATTAAAGGGTATTTTAGCAATTTCATTAATTGGTTTAATAATTTTAGGATTAGGCTATGTATTTGGATATATTGGTGATAAACTATTAAAATATGATAATGTAGTAGGCAAAATGTGGGCAGTAACAATGTCAATGCTTGGTATTGTTGCAGTATATTTGATAGCAACAGCAGCAATTGGTGCTTTGCTATTTGGTCCACAAGCTTTATTCGTAGGATTAGGAATATTAGCTATAGGATTAACTGCACTTATTGTGTGGGGTATGGCATATGCATTCAGTACAGTAATGGAAGTTGAACGTGAATATAATATTTCTAGTAATAATAATAAAGTTAAAACCGCTATTGGTGGAATGTTTAGTGTTATTGAATATGCATTAGGTAAAGTAATTAATATGAATACCAGAATGAATATTTTTGGTGATGTTGATACTAATACATTTGGTGGTAAATTAGCTGCAGGATTTGAATCATATTTAGGAATGTTATTTGCAATTCCTAAATTAATAATTGTTGGTTTGACTGTATTTATATTATGGGCTACGGCGCATGCAATGAAAAGTATTAATGAAGTATTACCAGATGAATCCGCAATGACTGCATTAAACGGTAAAGTAGATTTATTGTTCCAAGTAATTGAACATGCGGTACAAAAGATAATTAATTTGAATACTAGAAAAAAAATATTTGGTGATGTTGATACTAATACATTTAGTGGTAAATTAGCTGCAGGATTTGAATCATATTTAGGAATGTTATTTGCAATTCCAAATTTAATGATTATTGGATTATCAGTATTTATATTATGGGCTACAGCACATGCAATGAAAAGTATTAATGAAGTATTACCAGATGAATCCGCAATGACTGCATTAAACGGTAAAGTAGATTTATTGTTCCAAGTAATTGAACATGCAGTACAAAAGATAATTAACTTAAATACTAGAAAAAAAATATTTGGTAATGTTGATACTAATACATTTGGTGGTAAATTAGCTGCAGGATTTGAATCAATTGTTGGTATATTATTTACTGTTCCAAATTTAATGATTATTGGATTATCTGTATTTACATTATGGGGTACAGTTACGGCATTAAAAAATATTACAGAAATAATACCAGATAAAACAGCATTAAATGGTCTTATTACAAAGGTTGATCTATTATTCCAAATAATTGAATATGCAGTACAAAAGATAATTAATTTGAATACAAAAAATAATTCTAATTCATTAATTGGTAAAGCATTAAATTTTGTAGGATTAGGAAAACTTAAAAGTGGTGCTGATGCATTAGCTAATGCTGGTATAGTTGGCGTTGCAATTTTATCATTAAAAGGCATGGTTGACGGAATAAAGGAACTTAATGAAAAACTTCCAGATGCAAAAACAATGTTAAATATTAGACTTAAAATTAGTTTTTTATGTCAATCTATTATTGAAATTGTAAAGACTATAGCAAATATTAATAATTCATCAAATATCCCATTACTTGATAAATTACCTATCATAGGTCCAGTATTAAATAGAATATTACCAAAAAAGGAAGATGCAATATCTACAGCATTATATACACTAAATAATGTTGCAAATAATTTTGTAGAACTTTCAAATAAATTATTAGATAAACCTCAATTAACTAATTTAAAGACAAAAATAATTGATTCATTAACATTATTTAATGATAGAGAAATTAAAGATGCATTTGAAACAGATATATCTAAACGTAAAATATCAAATACAAAATATTTATTTAGCACAACATCAAAAATGCTTTTAGATATTTGTAAAGTATATAATAAACTACCAAAAAATATTAATGAATTAAATCAAAATATATCTTCATTAATAGGTACATATTTAGGTCTTATTGAAACAATTATTACAAATATTATTCCGCAATCAGATGATATTAAAAGTGTATTTGATGAAGATGGTGTATTAGAACTTACATATAATTTCTTAAGGAAATCTGTAAAGCTAATAGATGAGTATGATGATCAAGATAAGTATAATATTTTTGCAGATGGTATTGCTAAGATATATATAGAAACAATTGGTAAGATAACTAAAAATGACGAATTTTATAGACATACAGAAACATTAAAGACATACGTAGAAACAATTAATTCAATAGATATATCAAAGGTAGACAAGTTGACAAATCTTACTGATTCATTAAATGAATTTGGAAATAGATTTGAAGATATGGGATCATTTGTAAGAGCTATATCTGTAGATTTGACTACTGTATTGAATCATTTAGCTGATAAAATGACAGAAGCTAAAGAAACAATTAAGAATGCAGATAAGTTAAATGAAAATCGTAAGAAATCAATTAATGAATCTGTAAAAACAATAACTGAACTTATGAAACAAAAACTTGTTGTAAATATTGAAAATACTTCTAATAATAGCACTGGAGAAACACCTACACCAGGTCCATCTACAGTAACAACTACTGGTACTACACCAACAACTACAACAACGTCAAAAGAAAATATACCTGCAGGTGATGTAACTGGTAATGATAGCAAACAAACTATAGTACAACCATTTAGAGGATTAGGTATTAACAATAGTACTATAGAAATGTTATTGAATTCAGTAATAGAAGGAAATGCAGTAAAGGTAAAAATTATTAATAACTAATGACTAAATTCATTATTAATTATAATTATTATATATAAAGGATTTTTTATATGAAACATTACAATATATATTATAGAAATAGCAAAATAAACAACTATCCTATATCTGAAAAGGAATTAAAGGATAATATTATAAACAATACTGATAAGTTCATATATAAAAAGGATATTATAACTAACAAAATAAATAAAATAAATAAAAATGACATTCATATTGTTGAGTGTATAGTTGTATAAGTTATGTTGGGATTGAAAGGCAGAAGAGATGGATTTAGATTGTTACTTCCTAAAGAATTCTTATATAAAGACATAGAAGCAAAATATTCTGAAATCTTAAAACAGAAAAAAGGATATTTTCGAAAGCCTATTGATTTTATTAATGAAAGTATACAACGTGTTCAAGTTCTTGGTTTTACTAATGCTTTTATAGAACAACAGCAACAACGTACAGGAACACCGACAATAAAAATGAATAGAACTGAAGAAAATGCATTTCCATATCCTGCTTCTGAAAATGTATATAGATCTCCAGTTTCGGCAGCTTCTTTAATGGATAAGACATTAAACATTGAATTTAGACATTCATTAGGATATCTTAACTATTTTATGCTATTTGAAAATTTCTGGTATATATATTCTAGGGACATGAAATACTCAGATATATGTCATCAATTTTATGTAGACATTTTTAATGAGATTGGTGAAGTATATTGTAAAATAGAATTGGTTGATCCAATTATAAGTGGTATGGATATGTTAGACTTAGACTTTACTCAACCAGTTGCACAATCAAGCTCATTTAAAATGGAGTTTAAATATAGCGATTTTAATTTTAAATTTATATAATTATTAGAAAATATGGCAACATTATATAATGCGGTTTCAAGAAATGGTGATAACAAAACAGAAAAATTATTATTGACATTCTCTGATCTTGTATATATTCATGATGCTGGTGGATATGATTTAGCAAATGATTGTATAGATGCAGATGCAACTAATATGCCAAATTTTACGCATCATAATAAATATTCATATATTTATACGGGCAGTCATAATTATTTGTCAACCACAACAAATATTGCTAGTGATGACCCATATGTAACTATAGAAAACAATACATCGAACAAGAAAATAACTAGATTACGTCGAACATTACCTTATGTAAAAGATCTTTCTACATTTGATAATGGTACTAATCAAATGTTTTATTTTAAAGATAAATATTATACTCCTTATGTTATTCATATAGGATTAGAACCACATAGTAATTGTATATCATCTCAGTATCAAGCTTATTATCCAAATAATCGCAGTGCATATTGGACAGGATCAAGTTATACATATACATACTTACCAAATATTTCATTATATAGTGATATGTATTGCGGTTTATTTAAAGCTACTGATTCTGCCAATGATCCAACTAATGATCTAACGCAATATTCACCGGCATCACATATAATAGGAAATGCTAAGTCAACATCTCCATTTTCATACGCTTATTATTTAGGATCATATTTTTATAGATATGTATGGAGAGGTCGTGAAGAAAATGACGCAAATATTAATACTCATTATAGTGATCCTTTACAACAATGTGTACGACCAGATTGGAATATATTTTCTCGTAATCCTGCAGTTATTAGATTAAATAATGGTTTAGCTAATGGTATAAATATTGCGTCAGCTATATCATACATAGATTTAGTAGTTGAATTTAATGCAAATTATGTTAATAATATATTAGGCACAAATCTTAATAAATATGTAATAGCAAGGCATACTAATGATACTTATGGTGATGCTAGTGGCGTAGCAAATAAATTTTATTTTAGATTTGGTAGATATACTAGTAATACTACTTTTGGAGAAAGATATTGGGGTTCAACTGATGATATGGATTGGGGCATATATAATACACAATCACATGCTGTAGAAAGCGCTGTACATAATACTAATGCATTTGACTTTGGAAAAGATGATTCAAATATATCAATATTAACAAGATTTGCTGATTTATTAAATTATAATTGTACTACTTATTTTAATAATTTAGGAAATGACTTTATAGATGCTAATCAATATGTGTCAAATACTAAATTAGTAATTAAATCTGATTATAGTCCAAATTTTAATGCAACCATTAAAGCATTACATATACATGTTGTAAACAATACATCATATATTAATTCATATAATTCATGTTCTATTATAGAAAATCAATATCAATATTGGTATGCAAGAATTGGTACGGCATTTAGAAAAAATATGATAAATATATATGTAAATAACGGTTTAATTAATCAGGATACACCATGGGGATGGGATAGTTCTCTTGCTGCAAAAAATGCATGTACACCTATACATATATATAGTGGTCCAATAAATGAAAATGGTGGAAATAAACCAATGTATGGAGAAGATGGTGAATCATCAAATAGAAAATATATGTATTTTAATGGTAATGCTATTATTGAAGATTGTATACCTCTAGACTATTTACAAAGCTCTGTCACAAGCTCTGTCACCCAATATATAGATACTGGCATTCTCCCAAATAAAAACACCCACATATATATAGAATTTACACCAACAACAATACCTTCACAAGATCCAACCGATCAAAATTCATATAATGTGTATTTTTGTGGTGCCGCTATGCGTAATAATGTACGTTGGAATATAGGTTTTAACAAAGTAGGCGGTAATTCAAAAATATTTGCTCAATATAATGGAAATAAGGATGAAATACCTATCACTTTAATAACAGGTACAAAATATTGGGCAGAATTATATAATGCAAATGATTTTATAACACTTAAATGTGGCACAGATGGTTCAACATTCGGTGAAATTCAAATTTCACCCGCAGATGATGTATCCACAACCCTTACGCGAACAATTCGTTTATTTGGTTCAAACGCTAGTTCAAACGCTTCAACTAATAATTTAATATCAAAATGGTCAGGCAAAATACATTGTTGTAAAATATGGAATGGTGATAAGACTGATGCTAATTTATTAATGGATTTAATACCTGTTTCATATAATGATACTTATACCAAATGTATGTATGATAGAATATCTAAAAGACTTTTGTATAATAATGGTACTGGGTCATTTACAGGTGGAAATTTTTAAATAAGATTTTTTCATATATTATTAAAATTTTGTTCATAGTTTTTGAATTTTTTGTTTTTTTATACTATATTTATTTAGTAAATTAAAAAATTCAAAAATTATGAACAAAAGTATTTTAAAAGGAATTGTTATCTACAGTTTGGTAATTTTCTTTATGATGTCCGTTTTAGTAGCAGACATAACAATTGTTCCTATGATCATTACATTGATTCTTATTGGAATGTCTTTTAATACCATTTCCAATATGAGTTCTGAAGAAGTTTACAAAGCAACGGGCATTACATTTCTTCAGAATAAGTTCAAGAATAATGCATTAATCCAAAGTTTGACAGAAGAATAATTTAAAAATATGAAACGTAAAGAAGCATTCCTAAGAAAGGGAGAAAAGATATTTAGTTATAACTTCGGTACCACTTATAATAGGGCTAATACTAATCGCTGGTATTCTGATCATACACTCGAACAAATGACTTATCTATGGGATCATAATTATATTGAATGGTCAAAACCAATGGTCAATCTTGGAGAATGTCCTGATCATAAGTTTATTCAATTCACTAAATCTGGTGCACGATGGAGAGAATGGTATGAAATGTCACATTGGGATTGGATTAAGTATCATGTTCTCGGATATATGTTTTGGCTTTATAGAGTATATTATCCTATTCATAAGCATATTTTTAGAAAACCTTATCCTTGGGAGGGATATGAAGGTTATATAGAATAATTATATGCATAATATATATAGAAATATGTCATCTGATAATATTCTGTTAATCCAGATTCATCTATAATTGTTATTTAATATAATTTTATATAATTTGACATATCATCACATAGAATGTAGTTATGTGTGAATTTTTATTTTTGAAATTTTTGCAGTAATTTTACTATTTTATATTTGTAATGAATGACAATGATATTAAAGATTTACTGATAACTTATAGATCTATTTCTCAATTAATGATAGAACATAAGTTAACAAAAGATAATTCGTTTATGAGAGTAAAGAATTTTCTTGCAAATATGATATGTGATAACTTAAAAGATGGTCAACAAATTTAATATTTTATAATTATGATACTTAATACAAAGGGATATGCTTATAATGATGTGACTATTGTTCCTGCAAAAATTTCAGATATTACTTCTAGAAGTGAGTGCAATCCATATATCAAAAATACAGAATTGCCAATATTTACTGCGCCAATGGCAAGTGTTGTTGATGATAGTAATTATAATATTTTTCTACAAAACAAAATAACACCAATTATTCCAAGAAATATTGACATAAAAACTCGTATTTTGTTGATGAATAAAGAAATATGGGTTGCATTGTCATTAAGGGAATTTAAAGATTTGTTCATTAATAATTATAAAGATAGAATTGATGAATGTTGTAATCATTATCATATATGTGTTGATATTGCTAATGGTCATATGAAGTCTTTGTATGATAAATGCCTTGTTGCAAAAATACATGCAAGTTATAACAAGTATGAATTGACTATAATGACTGGCAATATTGCTAATCCAGAAACATATAAATGGATTTGCAACCTTAATGATACTAGTGATATTAAAGTTATAGATTATATACGATGTGGAATTGGTTCTGGTGCTGGTTGTATTACTTCATCAAATACATCTATTCATTATCCTATGGCTTCATTGATTGATGAATGCTATCAAATCTATAAACATTATAAAAACTATACATCTAAAGATATATGTCCAGAAATTATAGCTGATGGTGGTATTAGAAATTATTCTGATGTCATTAAGGCATTGGCTCTCGGTGCTAATTATGTTATGATTGGCGGTCTTTTTTCACAATGTATTGAATCTGCCGGAGATAAATATAGTATGAATCAACTTAATAAAATAGATATGAGATTCAATTATAATGCATGGGTAGAAGATTCATTACGAATAAATGAAAATGGTGAATGGTTTGGACATATTAAAGAATTGAAAGATGAAAAATATATTGGTCAATTACATGTAAAGTTCTTTGGTATGGCTTCAGCAGATGGTCAAAAATCTATATCTGGCCGGAAGACAAAGACTGCGGAAGGCATTACAAAAATGTTGCCAGTAAAATATAAGTTATCTTCATGGATAGAAAATATGACAAGCTATCTTCGTTCTGCAATGTCATATACAAATTGCAAAACGCTTAATGATTTTATTGGAAAACAAACATTAATTCCAAATAGTATTTCAGAAATACAATCAGTGAACAAGTAAACATTATAGACAAAGTAATATACCAATTATTACACCGATAATATTTGATTTTACATCATTAATATCAAACTTACCATCACGAATATAGCTATCAATTAATAGTTCTTTAACTACTATGCCAATAAACAATGTTATACAACAACTAAGTAGTAAATTATTGCTAATGTTAAAGCATAATATATATAATATGGTTGATATATATGCATGTAAAACAGAATCTAATTTGATATGTTCTATATAGTTAGTATATAAATTATTGATAAAATTTTTTAATGTTTGCTTCATATTAAATAAATAAAATATTTTTACTATTTAATATTTAATAATAACTATTTAATTTTAATAATTATGAACAGAGTTATAGAAATTTTGATGAAACGTGATGGTATAGATGAAGAATATGCAGAAAAGCTTGTTAAAGAAACACGTGATGAGATTATGTGCAGTGATATTATGATGGCTGATGATATCATAATGGACTATCTTGGCTTGGAACCTGATTATTTGGAAGATATATTATATTTTTAAGTTGTAAAAATTATGAATGTTGGTTGTCAATTTCTTATTTTAGCATTTTTGATCATAATGATTGTATATGGAGGTATTATTTGGTGTATACAATTATTATGGAATTGGCTTGCACCGTTGTTTTGGATGAATGCACCAGAATTGACATATCTAGAAACTGCAGGATGTGTCTTACTTATAGCAATAATTAGTGGTTTAATATTTAACAAAAACAATAATAAAGACTAAATATAATGAAAGTTACTAAAGAAAACATAAATAGTATTCAATATATACCAGGGTGCAAAACATCAAATGATTTAGATGAAGCAAAAAATATATTGGAAAGTCTTTTGATAGATGTTGAAGGAATAAATCAAATTCTAGAAGATACTGGTTTACAACATAAGCAAATATATATTAATTATATTGATGAACATAGCGAATATTCACCAGAACGTACTGATCCATGTCCTGACTATTACGGTATGTTTTTACTAGTATTTAAAAATAATGAATACAAAACTGTAGGATGTGAAATGACTATTGATGAGCTAGATACCGTTATATGTGCATTATATAATTTTATTGAATATTAACTTGTCAAATGGTGTTAAAATGTGTTATCTTCGGTGTTTCTTTTTACATCTGTTAAACTTAAATATTGCTGATAATAATTTATATAAAATATACAAAATCATTCATTAGATGTAAGATATGATGAATACAAAAACATATTATAAGATAACATTTTTAGATGATATCTATTATAAAAACATAAAGAATATATACATAGATACTAGTACATATTCATACAAAGAAATAATTGAAGACATCATAGGAATTATAAAAGAACATAAGAATTCACCAATACAGGATTTTTATCTATTCAACAAATGTATATATGATGACTTTTGTTTGAAATTTACTGATAAATATAATATTTTATTTAGTTTAGACAATGATGAAGAGATTAAGCAAAGAATCATTATAGAATTTGCAAGTGTATCTAAATCAGTAAATATGTATGTATATGACAACAAAAGACAACAAGTATTACGATATTATAAAGAGTATGTATTGAAAAAAGTTACTGGTAATTGTATAAATAGATTTGTTGAATTGGTCATATTGCCAAAGATTCATAAGATACAATGTTTCATAAATAGTATAAATTATGATAGTATATATAGAAATTGTGATAATGACTATTTTTCATCTTTAGTATATGAAAATGACTTCACACATATATCTATTATAAGAGATGAAGCAAAACGAATATATGAATTATGTAATAAACAACTTGAATTAATGTCAGAAAAATATTCTAAATTATGATTTTTACAGGTCCTAACAAAGAGAATTTAAAAAAGTACGGGCAAAACTTTCCGTATAAAGCATGGCTACCAGTAAATGTTATTGATAGTACAAGTAATGAAAATGATTATGTTCATTATACTTGTAATGGTAAGCCTAAAACTGTATTTAGTGGACGATTCTGTGCAGTATCAGGATTTATTTATGCTATTGTAAATGGTAAGTATTCTATTCTTACTAATCTTCGTGGCCCAGGTGCTCCAGATTATCAAGGGTGTTGGAATGCTCCTTGTGGATTCCTTGAAAGATATGAAAATTCAAAGGAAGGTATTGCACGAGAAATTCTTGAGGAATGCGGTTTTCGGATAGATTTGGATGATTTGAAAGTAATTCATGTAGAAACTGAACCAGAAGAATGCAATAACGGTAATGTAACAATTCGTCATCGTGCATTTCTTGGTAAGATCATTCCTCATTATGTAGAAAGAGATGGTCTTGGTGGAGAGGAAAATGAAGTAGACAATATTAAATGGATTCCTATAGATGAAATAGATAATTATAAGTGGGCATTCAATCATCACAAGACTGTTGAACTTTATGCACCTAAGAAGTGGAAACGTAAGATTATAGAATTTTGGTATAAGTGGTTTATGTCTTACAATAAAACATACACCAGCACTGATGACATAATAGATGAAGACATGAAATTCTAAATATTAAAATTTATAGTTTTTTATTTATGAAAATATACACATTAGATTATCTTATCAATAATGAATTGACTGATGAAGATCTGCATTATTTGTTTGATTGTAATAGTCTTAAATATTCATTGGTCATTGCAATGATTAGATTTGCTGGTTATACACAACTTTCTGATAATGACATTGCCGAACAAATAACTAAAGACAATAAATGGATTTATAATTTTAAATGGACAAAAGGACAGTTTAAGTCATTTGAAAATAAATTAGTTTTAGCAATAAAAAACATTTTTATTTATAATAATAATGATGCAAAAGTGTACGCCGAAAATTGGATGATACAACATGCTCTTTCAATAAAAATATCTAACAACAAGACTAGAAAAAACAATTGATTATATAATATTTAAAACGAAATGGACTGAATCTTAAGATTCAGTCCATTTTTATTTAAATTAAAACTATGTGAAAATATGTTTATGTTAATATATGTGGTTATTCTTCATCTTTCTTATCTTCGTCATCTTTGCAATCTTCATCATCTTTACAGTCTTTACAATCCTTTTTGCATTCACATTCTTTCTTTCCACATTTAGGACAAACTTCTTCCTTCTTTTCTTCAGCCTTTTCTAATAAAGACAAATCTTTTGCAATCTTATTTAATAATGTAATCTTCAATGGATCATTCTTGTATTTTTCAGCTAACATAGCAATCTTTTTCTTACGAATGTCATATTGTGCTTCTTTATTTGCTTCAAGTTGTTCACGAATTTCATTTTCTTCTGAATTAGCTTTCTTGCAATCTTCACTTATTCTTTCTTCATACATTGCTTTCAAATCAATACCTGTTAACTTAATTACATTATTTAAAGCTTCTACAACATAATCATAATTATAACTTCCTGTGCCTTGTTTAATATTTCTAAATACTGTCAAGTTAACGTTATCTTTAGCTTCAACTAATGCGCAAATTGTTCCATTACTTGTATTAATAACTTTTACATTATCCAAAGCAACTATATTGTCCATAGCTTCAAAAACCTTAGCAACATTACTTGTCAAATTCATAAATGTAAGCTTTTCATTCATAGTCATAATCTTTGAAATTGTATTAGCATATTCTTGGAATTTAACTACATCATCAAAATGTTCTTTAATTTCTTGTCCAAAACCTGTTTTAACAAAATCAAGACCGTTTTCATTTAATGTTAAACGTACTTTGTCTCCATGAGCACCTTTCATTTCAACAAAGATATTATCACCATCCTTAGAGAAATGTTCAAGTAATGCATTTATTTCTAAGAACTTCTTGTCATCACAAATACTTTCAGAAACTTTTCCTTCAGCAATCTTATATGTTTTACCAAGAACATAGATAAATTGTTCTTTATTTTCATTCATATAGATATAACTTACAGGATTAGTTACGCTATAATTAGGAGCTTGTGTTTCTGTAATGTTTTGCTTATAAACTTCTTTGCATACTTGACGGAATTCAGGAATGTATTGAATATTCTTTAATACACCTGCTTTGATATAGCTAACTACATCATTTTCATTCATTTCAAGTAACTTAGTAACTTGTTCAACACCAAGTTTGTTAATGTAATTATATACACTGTTATTGTTACTTATTGACTCACATGCAGAAGCAAGTTTCCATGAGATATTGTTTTCATTAATATATTCTTTTACAGATTCCACTATATTGTTCAAACCTGTATCAAAGGTACATTTTGAAGCCTCAAGTAAGAAGCCGTTAACTATACCACATGTAGGAGCATTGCTATACACATAAGCTCTATAACCTTTTAATATTTCCTTACCTGCTTCAGTTACTGCTTCAGTACCATTGATCTTTTCAGCAAAGTTAAGGTTCTTCAATAATTTAATGCTCATAATTTAATATATATTTGTTATATTTATAAAATTCTTTTTAATTATTTGTATTTAATTATATATAATAATAAATTTTATTTTTTATAATTATAATCTCCATCCCATTGATGTTCCTACAGCCCCCATAACAAGTTTTGATGTCAATAATGAGCCAAAACTTCCTTTTACATCTACACCTAATGCTTTACAAACGGCTTGCATAAGTTTGGGACCTACAGTTGTTCCTAATAACCCACCTGTAACTGCACCAAGTATACCTTCATCAATAGGTACATTATTTTCTTTTGCTTCTTGAAGTTTTTGAATCATTTCATCATATAATAGTGATTCATTTACTTGTTGTTCTTCATTATTTATTATTTCTTCTATTGTTTTCATTTTTGAATCATAAAATATAATGTATTTGGCTTTTGATTTTTAGTATCTACAAATATTTCAATATAATCATTTTCATATATTGCTGCAACTGCTGTACTTCCTGGAGTATCTTTTGTTTTATATGTTGCCGATATATAATTTTCTTCGGTTAAATTTAATTTATTTCTATGTTCTCTAATAAGTTCCTTAATTTCATCATTATTACCATCAGTATTATCAATTAATACATATACTTTTTTATTTGGTTTGAAATATTGTGAAATAAAAGATCTTATATCGGAATTAAATGTATTAGGACTCCAGTTTTTAAATTCAGTATAATCGTTTAATATCTTAATATCTTTATAATTAAAAATATTATCTATATTAATATTTTTTATGTTTAATTTTTCTAAAATAGATATCATGTTATATTTCTATAATATTATCTTTTTCATTATATGTAAGTTGATCTTCAAATATATCAGATACATACCCATAATTTTTTACTTTACATACATTTATATCGCCATGTAAACGTTTTTGCTTTTTTAATGCCTCTATAAATTTTGTTATTTTCATAATTTAATTAGTATTTGTCTTTACGTCTATCTGCTTGAAGTTTCTTTTGTGTTTATTATTTCTTCTATTGTTTTCATTTTTGAAATAAATAATATATTGTGTTTTTTAGTTTCCCATAATCTATAGGAGATATAAATATTTCTGTATTACCATCATCATATACCAATGAAACTGCCGTACTTGCAGGTGATTTTATACTGTTACGTTTAGCATTTAATACATCATACTCAGAATATCCCAATATACGTCTATGATTACCAATTAAATGATTATTTTTGTCATCATTATCATTAATTATTAATACATATACTTTCTTATTAGGCTTAAAATATTTTTTAATAAAAGCTCTAATATCTATATTAAATGTATTAGGACTCCAATCTTTAAATTCGGTATAGTCTTTTAATGTTTTTGTATTATCATTATTAAAAATTGGATCTTTATCTATTTGAATATTCTGAATATTTAATTTTTCAAAAATTGATTTCATTTTATGCATATTTAATATATTAATCTCCATTAATCACCATTATATCTTGGATTTCCATATTGATCCGTTTGACCATATCCCATTGTCCAAGAAAGTTTTTCATCATCACTTAGGCTATTCCACCATTTTTTCCATTCTTCTTCTGCCTTTTTACGTTTTTCCTCTTCTTCTTGATGTTTTTTAATGGCTTCTTTTTCTTTTCTATCAGCTTCATCAGCCCATTCTTTAAGGTGTTTTACATCTTTAAGATCTTTAATTTTTTCTTCTCTTTCTTTATTAAAAATATTATTATTTACTTTTATTTCTAATACAGTATTATCATATTCCTTTTCTGAAGATTCATCCATGGTAACCGAAATCTTACCTTTCATGTATGGCTTTAACATAGTTAACCAATTATTCCAATCTTCATTATACTTATAATAATTATATTCAACATATTTATCAGAATACCAAGCACCTGCATATGTATATTCTTGTATTTCTGGTATTACTGTCCAATTTTTAGTATTTTCTTTTGTTGGGAAATCTTTATATGTTATGCGATCTGCTGGTAATGGAAGTCGAATCATTTGTGCATATGACTTTAAAAATTTTATAACTTTTACTCCGTTTTCTTTTTGACTTTCTTCAGTTCTTTCTGCACCAAAATATATTTTCTTTATATTGGCTTTTGTTATTTTATAATTTTTGTTTTTTGCACCTTCATTATATATATCAAAAGTATATGGTAAATCTATTTGAAATTTACCTTCATTAACAGCATTACCAATAATATCCTTAGAATAAGATATTAGTTCATTTTCATTTATATAATCTTTTAAGTTCTTCATATATTTTAACTTTTATAATTTATTCTTTATACCAGCTTGGAATATTTTTTAATGAAGTACAACCTTTAAATGTATTAAACATATCAGTAACTTTAGATACATTCCAATTACTTAAATCTGCATTAAAATCATAACATTCATAAAACATATTATCAATTCTTTTTATATTAGATACATCCCAATTGCTTAGATCAGAATTAAAATCATAACAAAATGCAAACATAGAACTTGTAATTGTAACACTTGATACATCCCAATTACTTAAATCAGATTCAAATTTATTACAATCATAAAACATATGATGCATATCAGTAACTTTAGATACATCCCATTTACTTAGATCAGATGAAAAATTCTTACAATATAGAAATATACCATTCATATCAGTAACATTACTTACATTCCATCTTGATATGTCTATATTATGAGGATCTAACTTATTAAATAGTAATGACATATCGGTTATTTCACTAACATCAATATCATTTAAATCTGCATCCTTATCCCTTTCTAATCTGGCTTCAACTATGTTTCTTAGATCATTTTTACTTTTAGGTTTACATGTATAATGATCTATATTAATGTCTTTTATATTAAGCTTTTCTAATATGTAGTTATTTAGGTTCTTCATATATTTTGTTTTTTTATGATTTATTATTTGTACCAGCTTGGTTTATTTTTTAAAGAAGTACATCTAAAAAACATATCTTTCATATTTATAACATTAGATACATCCCAATTATTTAAATCACAATTAAAATATTTACAAGAATCAAACATATAGCTCATATAAGTGCATTTTGATACATTCCAATTACTTAAATCAGAATTAAAATTTTTACAATATACAAACATATTACTCATATTTGTAACATTTGAAACGTCCCATTCAGATATATCAATATTATGTGGATCTAATCCGGCAAATAAACTGGCCATATTTGTTATTTGGCTAACATCAATATCATTTAAATCAGCATTTTTATCTTCTTTTAAACGTTTTTCCAATATCTGTCTAAGTTCTTCTTTTGTCTTAGGAAAATATTTATATTGATTTCTTATATCTTTTACGTTGAGCTTCTCAAATATGTAGTTATTTAAGTTCTTCATATATCTTAATATTTGTTTTTTCTTCTGTCAGCCTGTAATCTCATTTGTTCTTTTATCATTTCCTTTGTTAGCATATCATCTTCATCTTTCATTGATTCAAATAATGTTGCACAAATTAAGAAAGTACGAATAGAAACTTCCATTTCATTGTCTTCTTCATTAAGTTGTATAAGATATCCTAATGCTTTACGTTTTGATTCTTTTGAAAGTTTGTCAGAACTTAATGTAGGCATAAGATTTGTTATTATCTTAAGTACATCTTCAGTACTAAAATGTATGTCCTGTATATATGATCTACCACGTAATGCAGTATCTAATGATCCAGCATTATAGTTTGTTATGATTATTACTGATCCATTATAATAGAAACGTTTAGGAAGTTCATTGCCATTTTCATCAGTAATTTTTCCAGATACGCCATAAGTAACTAAACGTCCCTTCTCATCTTCCGTACTATCAAGAGCTCCTTTTAATATATTTATACAATCTTCTGGGGCTTTAGGACCAACCAATGAATCTGCATCATCAATAACAATTATGTCTCCTTTGTCTTTGTAATTATATAATGAAAGATATAATACTCTTGGTGTACATTTACCTTTTATTGTATAAAGATTCTTTTCTTCTTCATACCCATTTTCCTTTAATAGTTTCTTTACTCTAAATGTCTTTCCTACACCAGGAGCACCGCAAAGTATAACAGATGGATTGATTCCCTTAATAACCATCTTCACATATCCTTCCATTTTCTTAAACACCATTTCAGGATCATTTATTGTTTCTTTGAATTTGGTTTCTGATTGTTGTTCTTCTGGTGATTTTTTTATTGTTATATTATTTCCTTTATCAACTTTAAGTTTTATTTCATCAACAGTTTTTGCACCGCCCTGTATAGCCTTTATAATTTCTCTAAATTCATCTGCTATATCTCTATACTGTAATGCAGCTTGAGGTGAATCATTTTTTCTTTTTTCTGCATCCAACCAAGCTCTACGTTTTGCTGTTACATATTCATCAACTTCTGGTGAATATTTTTCATTTATAACTGTATATTTTAATGCACCAATATAGAATGATTCATTTGCATTCTTATTGAATATAGATCTTCCTAATTTCTTGGCCTCAGCATCTGTCAAATCATATTGTTTATTGTTTACTACTGTCCAAATAATAGGAAGAAAATATACTATTGATGAATCTAATGTTTGTATAGTTAAGTTAGATTTTGCTTTACCAGTAAATGCTAAATCCATATCTTTGAAAAAATCAATAGAATATGGATTCATTGATTCTGAAGACTTTATCCAGTTTATTTGAAACATTTGAACATTTTCTTTTGAATTAATGACAATATACTGTTTAGATATGAATTCATTATCTTTTGAAAATGTTTCAACATATCCTACTAATGGAACAATATTCTTAATATGTTTCTTTAATAAATCAGATATTTTATCAACATAACTATCAAAGTTCTTATTACTAATTGATTCATTAAGAACATTTTGTCTTCTTTTAATAAAATCTAAATAACTATTTTTCATATAAAATATTAAATATGTATAATTAAAAATATAACTTTTTAATGTATGATTTTTAGATAAAGTATATATTTATTGGTTGTACTATTATAGAATCTTGTTTTGAATTTTCTTTGTCTGTATAATACTTAAAACCACCACATAATCTTGGAAGTTGATATATACTATCTAAAGATATATTGCCAAATACATCAAGACCAGGTGTATTGTTTTTATTATATTTATTGATTACATAACTTGTCTTGTCATCAAAATCAATGTCATCATAATATTTTTTATATTCACCTTCTATATATGCATTCTCATTATAGTCAGATATAATATTAAGATCAATTGATTCAATGATTTTATCAATATCAGCTTCTATTATTTTGTTCAATAGTTCAGATTTAGATATGAACTTGACGTCATATGAAAGATTAATAAAATAATTTCTTAATGTATCATTTATTATTTGTGATGCAATTTGTTTATTATATTTACTATTAATCTTTACATAACAAATAATAGCGTATTTTACAAAAATAGGTTTAATAAATTCAATTTGGAATCCTGCTAATGTCTTATTTGAATTACTTAATGTATCAATAATCATTTGTTGTTGATTTTGAGTAAGTAGCAAATCATCATTTGTTAGTTTGAAATATTTGTCACTATCATTTTTATATTGTTCAGTAATATTATTAAGACATATAATATAAATCTTATTATATTTTAGAGATGCTATACAATTGTTATATCCTACAAATGAAAATCTCTTTAAGAACAATTTCATATTATCAACTGATGAATATATTAATGATCTTGAATTACTACCAACCATTGTTCTTATGAAATCAATACTGTCAGAATTTCTACCGCCACTTATAGTATTATTTATTGTCAATGAAATAAAATCATTTGCATTAACGGTATTTCCTACGGTATCTGTAAGTGTACCATAAAATTCAAATTCGGCATTTTCAATATCATATATATTTCCGTCAGTTCCTTGATGACGTAAATATTTGATTTCAATTACTTGACCTTCATTAAGTTTTTTACCGTAAGTACCATTTCCAAATGTTATGTCAAATTCATTGTCAAATCCAATACTAAACATATATTCTTTACTGTCATTACTCATATCATACAGACAAGAAACTTCAGAATATTCTTCACCGTCAACAGTTACTGTAATACATTCTCTATCAAATAATCCTATTGTAGTAATATGAATTGATTCTAATACATTACCTTTAGCAATATATCTTGCTGTTGTAAAAGTTCCCTGTTTTATCTTAAATTGATATTCTATTAATGGGTTTGTTACAGAAAAAATATAATAATTTGTAGGTATCATTATAGAATATATAATACCTGTTGTTTTATTTATAACTTGTGTATTGTTTGGTATATATAGATTGTTTATACTTTCATTTACAGTTATTTTATTAGATGTTTTACTTGTACCGGAATTTATGTTATTGTTTACTTTTAGTTTTGCTACCAATACACCGCCTGCAGCATTTCCATAATTAGGTTCAAATCCAGATATCTTTGCTAACGAATATATTGATTTCTTTCTTGTTGCAGTATATATGTTTTGTTCCGTCAATGCATCTTCTATATAAAACATAATATTTTGCATTACGCCTTTTATTCCATCAAATATTACACCGAATATTTGAGAACTAGAATATTGCATTCCTAAACTATTGAATACTTTTGACAAATATGTTCTTACAGTTGAATCAAAATTGTCAAATGTTGTTTCCATTACTTTGAATAGTTTCATAATTATTAAAATTAAATTCTATTTAAATTGATATACTCTTCGCTGATGTTCTTCTCCATTGTCTATATCTATAGATACTACATAAATTGTTCTATATTCACCGTTTACAAGATCTACATTTATAGATATGTTAAGTTGTCTTGCAAAATATGTATAATTAATTATCTTTTCTGATATATATTTCTTAAGTTCATTAGGTGAAGGGGTCATTTGCCATAAAAATTGTTCAAAATTAGTACCATACTGAGGATTGCCAATTAGCTCAGTATTTTCAGTATTAAACAATAAGTCAATTTCTTGTATTGCACAATCTAATACAGTATTTAATACTATTCTTGAATCTAATGCTAAATCTATCATATATTATAAATAATAAATTTTATACTATTGTCCAGTTTCCATAAGTAATATATTCTTCATCTTGGTTGAATATGTTGTATGTTCCTGAAGTTTCTTTAAGTTTAATTGCATTTATATTAAATATGACATAGTTAGATTTTCTTCCTATTTCTTGCAGTATTTCATTTTCAATTGTCATTATGAATAGATCTACTTTAGAAATATATTCACCTAAATCTATAGCAATATTTTGAACTTGGTTTTCTTTTATTTTGACATTTTGTAATGTATCAACTTTAAAGAAAATTGGCTTATATATAATATTGCTGTTTGAAATAATAGAATTGTTCTTTTCCGACAATTCATTTTCTTTATTTGACTTTATAAAACAACTAATATTATTTATAAAATTAATATTATCATTACTATTAGAAGTAAACCAATCTAATATATTTCTTTTTAAATCTTCTTTATTATCAACATTAACATCAGACAATATATCATCTAATTGTTGTTCCTTTTGTTCATCATTTATTTTTAATGATATTTCTTTCATATTATCATTTGAAAATTTTTCTTTATTAATTTTTGTTAAGTCACTTAATCTATATAATCCAGTATTGTTTGTCATATATTTGAATTTTTCTTTAGATATTATGACATTATTACTGGTTAATGTAACACCTATAAATTTATCTATAAATGATACTCTACATACTATATTTTCTGGAAGTTGTTCCCATGCGGTAAATATAGTATTTATTGGATATGTAAATAGACCATTTTTTAAGTTAGCAAATGGGTTAAGTGTATTTTCATTGAATGTTCGGATAGGATCCATAATACTTACATTCTTACTAAAAATAATATGTTTGAATGTATTATCAGATGCCATTTCTATTCTAAATCCAAAGAAATCAATGTTTACTTTATTTTCTTCAATATATTCACTTAAAAATGATTCTAAACGTTTCTGCTTTAATATTTCAATATATTCATTTTTTGATAAGTTATTACGGGCATATCCCATATCTATAAGATATTGTATTGTTTCATCATCTATACTATTAAGACAATTTATCTCATCCAATTCTTCTTTATATTCTTGCAATAAATTAGTATTTTTATATATGTCTTTATGTATATGGTGATAGAAACAATATGCCTTTTCTAAAGCAGAATCTTTATATACTGATTCAAAATATTCCTTTTCGGGATAATTTATTGCAACATCTAAAGATATTATATCATTACTACCAAAACAGCATGTAGCAGCTAATGAGAACTTATAGTCATCACCAAAACAACATGTTCCAGGACTTAATGATGTGTCTTGCAAGTATATCTTATTAGTCTTATCAATATAGTCAAAAGGATATAATGTAAGATTTATAGGTGTAATCAAATAGTTGTTTTCAAGAATAAACTTATATTTAAAATATTTCTTTTTAAATATGTTCTTATCTTTGTCATATTCTTCAATAGCCCATGGCTGTGTAAACAATGCGACAGGTACATATTGTTTTAACTTGCTATTTGATATTATATCTTTTTCATTAATGTCTACAACTTCATTATTAGAATTTACATAAATTATTGTATTTGATAAGAATGTATGATTATCTGCAAAACTATCATCTATTATACTTAAATTTTCTTCATAATAGGTTGTGTAGTCATATTTTATATCATTGTTATCAATACTTATAATTGTTCTGTCAAATAATTCCGTTATTTTTGGAATATGTATTTCAATATATTCTGAATATATATTGTTCTTATATCTTATTTCTGAATTACTATTGTTTGAAAAATTATCATATAAATTGCATATATAATGAAAATGAATTCCATTAATATGATTTTCAACATGAACAATAAAATTATTTTTAGATTTTATATGAGGATGATATATCTTTATAGTATCACATTTTATAGTCTTTTCTTTAAATGTAATTTTATCATCTTCATCAACAATCTTATCATATATATTATATACAGACAATCCATTACTGTATACAGGTGATCCATCAACAATATTTTCTATTCTTAAATCATCATCAGTTAATGTGTTGTTGAATATTTCATAAGAAAATGAATAGTAAAGTCCATTTTTGTTTGTTGGAAATAATAATGAAATAATATCATTTTTGTTCAGGTCTGTTTTATACTTTTCATAAAATGTTTTTTCTATAAAGTATATATTATTGTCAAAAACAAGATTGTTCATTATATCAAAATTACGTAACATAACAAATTGTCCGCTATAATGATAAATTGGATTTTCTTCATAGCGAATTAATTCAGTATAATAAGTATAATTTCCAACGTTAATATATTGCTTTATCATTTAATATAAATAACTTAATTTACAATTATAATTAAAAATATATTTTATACTATATTTTCTTTGATTTAATTAATGGATAATTAAAATTTCTTATATTTTATACTATATTAAAAATACTAAAATTTATATAATATGAAGATAATAAGTAAATATAAAGATTTTTATGATTATATTGTACAGGATCATGATGCAGATCTTATATATGTTCGTAAAATAAATTGTATACATGATTATTTTGATGATCTGTTCAAAAAGAATAATGATATGTATATGCCATATTATAACAAATATTATGGGTACATTTATACTTCATATTCTTTAAGAAGTCAAAAAGATGGTGATGTAGCACTTGGCAATTATATATTTGGTATATATCCTTTTATATATTCACAACCTTATATAAATGTCAGATATAGTAGTGTTACAGAACATGAAGAACATATGATACTTATACTTCCAAAATCCATTATAGATAATCTATTGAATGATGAAACAAAAACACAAGGCTATGATGAATTGAAATGTTTTATCATGAATGAATATAATAAAATTCAATATAAGTCTGCTAAGTCATTTAAGATTAATATTGGAAATGGATTTGTTGATTTATTAAGAAAGTATGTTTGGAAAATAGATTGTAAGGAAATATTCTATAAGCTTAATGCACCCGTATTTATAAAGTATTATTCTGAACTATTTGTAAATAGTTGTTATTGGGAAGAACTATATTCTGATAAAAATCAAAAGCATTATATAACAAATATATCATTTCAAAAATTAGATAAGAATGTACTTAAGTATTGGTATGATGATCTAATGGATTTGAATACTTATATAAATATTGAGAATTTTCTATGGAGTGTTAAGCAAGAACCAGAAGCAAATCCAGACAATAAGACAAAAATTGTTGCTCATGGATTTGATTTGAAGACGTCTTTTAGAAAAATGTAATTATTTTTAATTAAATAAATTATAAATATAATATGAAAACATTAAAGGATAGAATATTTGAAGAACGACAAATAAAATATAATGTTGCATTTGTTGGATGTACAGATAGTGAAGGTATTCCAGTATCTTGTACAATTTTGGTTGATGCAAATAATCAAAAGGAAATTGAAAAATATTTTGAAAATGAACAAGACAATACATTTGTTCATGTAGAGGGAGGAAATATTGAATATTAAATTGAATATTAATTAAGAAATATTAAAAATTGTTAATATATAATAATATATAATAAGAAATCCCTAAATTTTTTTAATAAAGTTTAGGGATTAACTATTTTAAAAAGGATATTAAAAATATAGTTATTATGGAAAAGGCAATAGGTACCGTAACATTTAAAAAGTTTACTGGTGAAAAGCTACCAGACATTTCTGAATATATAAAGAATTATATTCAGGAAAATAAAAACATAGAAATTATAATTGGAACAGATTCTCAAAACAAAGGACATAATACAACATATTCTACAGTTGTTGTATTGTATAATCCTGGACATGGTGGCCATTGTATATTTAAAAGATGGAAGACACCTAAGGAAAGAGTTCGTCAAGTTCGTTTATTAAAAGAGGTTGAAGAATCAATTAATCTTGCAAATGAATTGATGGAGCATGGATGTCCTAAACCAAAATATATAGATATTGATATTAACCCAAATCCTAAGTTTAAGTCAAATGAAGTATATCAAGCAGCTAAAGGGTGGGTTGAAGCAAGTGGATATGAAGTTAGATTTAAGACAATTGCACCATTAGTAACATCTGTTGCGGATTGGTTGGTAAAATCATAATATTAAAAAATGGTAAGAACTTAAGTTCTTACCATTTATTGTTAAATTATATCTTCATTTATCATTTTCCTTCAAAATACCATTTTGCTTCTGCTTTACGACGTGCAATCAATCCAGGATATTTTTTTCCTTGTATGTCTGATAAATGTGACCAAGTATTTCTTATTTGTGGATTATTTGGGTTTGCTATAATCATTTTACATATTTGTTTATTTAAGAATCCCATTCCAAAATTATAACAGCCAGATGCTATTGCGTCTTTTTGATTTTGATTTAGCTTTACTTTATTAGTATTTGCCCATTTATCTATTTTTGTAGAAGTAATTTTTGCATGTTCTAAGAAAAGATTTTCAAGTTCTTTTTGTGTCCATCTTTTCTTTACAGAATCCATAAATTTACCGTTAGGATGATATAAAAGCCCATATCCAAAAGTCAAATGTCCATTAGCATCTTTAAGATCATATCCATTTAGATCTTTATAAGTCATTGTATATCCAAATTTTTTGCCAGTTTCATATCTACAAATAAAGTCAATCATACCATCGCTAATTCCTACATTATTTGTATTATTTGTTTTTTGTAATATGATTGCCCATGACTTAGGACCTATTACACCATCAGGAGTAAGACCTTTTGATTTCTGCCATTCCTTTACCTTTTTATCTGTGTTAGGACCAAAATCACCATCAGCTGTAATACCCAAATATTTTTGTAATACTTTTACATCTTCACCTTTGGATCCAAGTTTAATAGTGTTCATAATTATTGTAAAGTATTTTAATTAAAAATATTAATTTTATGAGAAACAAAAAGGAACATCATTAAAGATGTTCCTTTATTGTATAAAAAATAAAATATGTTATTATTTAGTTTCATTTGCTTTCTTTTCAGCTTCTTCTTTAAATTTCCATGACAATTCATCATCTAATACATGCTTCTTTGCTGGATTAATAAGATATCCCATTTTTGTCATGATGTCTCTATTAATAAGTATTTTTTGCTTTTTGTTTCTATTGTCAACTAAAGCAAATTCAGCATTTAATAATTTACGTGATCCTATTTGAATACATGGTATAAGAACTGTTTTTCTATTTTCAGTTACTTGACCGACAATTGCATTTGATTCACCATGTTTCTTGAAATAATATTTTTTGCCTTCAATTACTGCTTCAATTAAAGTACCGTTTTCTTCTAATGAATCACATCCAATTGTACTTGCCTTAGCACCATTTCCTGTATCAAATTTTGCTTCAAGAGTAAATTGCTGTTCATTTTCTGTTGTAAATGTAATGTCTTCAAGATAACCTATTGATTTTGGTTCTAATACTAATTCATTTATATCATTAATGTTGTCTAAAAGTATCTTTACAAAGTTTTCTCCAATTACTTCAGATATACCGTCAGTACCTGGTGAACTATTATATTCTAATACAACATTATCACCAACTTCTGGATTACTTCCTGAAACTAACGGCATAATGTCTACAGCACACCATGGCATTCCAGATATTTTAGCAACCTTTAATGCAATTTCCTTTTGTTCTTCAGTCAGTTCAACCTTTTCTGCAGTTGCACCTAAAGATACATTACTTCTAAAATCACCAGATATCTTTACACGTTTCATAGCCGCAAGTATCTTTTGTTGTGTTCTCATAGTCAATACATGTACACGAATATCACCGCCATCAGCTTCTTCCTTCTTTTGTACTAACAATTCAAGATCTTCATCTACTGCAAACATTGCTTGAAGTATAGCTAAAATACCTTTACCATTTGTCATAAATACACCAGTACCGCCATGTCCATCAAGTATTTTTACAACATATTCAAACTTTTCATCTGCTTTTAAATCTTTACCAATTTCTTTATTTACTCTCTTAAGTTTCTTTGATAATGATTCTTCACCATTCTTAATATCATTTTTAGATACTAAAGTAAAACGTGGTTGTGGAATTTCATATCTTTCAAGTAATACTGCAGATGTATACTTATTAGATGCCTTCTTTGCCGATTGAATTGGATTTATTACAAAGAATCCCCATGCTTGAAGTTCTTTGATAAGTTCCATACATTCTTCGGATTCTTGAACTCCAAGACGAGTAATTACAATAGTATCAATATTTGATTGTTCATTGACTTTATATTTTGTCTTATCATCACTAAATGAAATTTCTTTATCAGTAGCTTTATATGAAATTTCATCAGCAACAAATGTAAATATTTCTATATCTGTATTCTTTACAGCATCATTAAGATTTTTTAGAGTCTTATTTGTTTTTTCTTCTCTATCATTTGTAAAGAAAAGAATGTTCTTAAAGAAATAATTAGACTGTTCTATTTTGTCCTGAATACTATCTTTAGATTCAGAATCTTCCATTTTCTTATTAACTTCATCAGATATGTCATTATCATTTTTCTCATCAGGTTTATCATCCTTAATATCTAATAAATTGTCTAATTTAGTTTCTTCCTTAGTTTCTTCTTCCTTAATAATATTTTGTCTTTTCTGTTTAAGAGTTTCCATTACTTCTGCAATAGTTTCAGGATCTCTATAGTCATATTGCTTTTTCATATATTATATAAAAAATATTATAAATTTTAATATAAATTATCCATTATTGTTTTGGCATTGACATGGCCATCAGCCTTTTCATTATCTAATTTTTTGGAACTATATGGATCTATATGATCATTACCTTGTAGTATCTTATATAAAAAATATGCTGAATCATATATCTTATCGCCTGGATGTTTACATTTATTATCAAAGTTTGTTACCCATTCATCTTCATCTTGAATATTTATGTCTTTGTCATCCATTTTCAATATATTTTTCAATGCCCACTTAACTACATCAACTTCGTCATTTGATGAATATAATATAATTTTATCAGGTGTAAAGTCTTCATATTCATCATTAAACATGGATATCATTTTAACCATATCAAAGAATGATGCAACATGAGGCAATTCATGATAATTATCTTTGTATACAAAATATTTTGCATCTGGTACTTCAAGCTCATTCCATGATCCATCCCAATTATCTTCTTCATTTACAGGGAATTTTGGTATTTCTACAGATATCTTATTTCTATTTTGTTTTACGCTTATATTTTTTACGTTTAATTTTTCGACAATATAGTTTGATAATTTTTTCATAAATAGTACTATATTATTTTAATACTTATAATTAAAAATAATAAATGTCAGCTAATTTATTTGAAAAATGTGAACCAATTTCTGCTATTTTAGCACCTCATGTACAGCAAATGATCATATCAGAATTAGAGGAATCATGTGATAATTTAGAATATCTGTGCATAGGTTCTGTAGGCAAGAAAAAGGATGAAGATTTTAATGGTGATATTGATATTGCTATTAAATGCAAAGATATTGAAGAACTTAAAAGAATAATATATCACACTTTTGGACATTTGAATATAGTTATATCTGAAACATTATATATTGTTTCTATAGAATATCCTTATATATATGATAATGAAGAAAAATATGTACAGTGTGATTTTATGGTGATGTGGTATACTGATTATACTGCATTCAGATATTTTTGTCCAAACTATAGAAATGACGAATCAAAGTATAAAGTAGGTGCAAAAATAATGTTAACAAGTATTATATTAAATCATTGTATAAAAGAAAAAAATAAAGATTTGTTATATGATGAAATAGCTAAGTTTGATTTTAGACCTACTGCATTATATCGATTTATATATAGTAATAGCAGAAAAGCATATAAAGAAGAATTTGTGACCGCTGACGTAAATAAAATTGTTGAAATGTGTTTTTATGATAATGATAGAAAACATTTTAATTCTGTTGAATCATTATGGGGTGCTATTCATAGTGATAATTTTAAATATTCTGATGAAGTAAAACAAATTGAAATGGTATGGTTTGTATGTTGTTTTAGAAAAGGATGGACCTCTATTGTTCCTGAAGATTTTAAAATAGAATATTGGACAAATGATCAAATATGGTATAATATAAATCAACAAAAAGAAATAAATAAAATAAATGAATTTTTACAACAAGGTAAGGAAATATAAATATAAAAATTACTATATTAAAATAAATATATAAGATTAAAAAATATATGTATTTGCTAATTATTGAAGGTACTGATAATATAGGTAAAGATACTTTGAAAAATCAATTGATAGATCTATTTGATACTGTTACATTAATTCATTGTAGTTCACCAAAATCAAGAGGATTTAAGTCTTATGAACAAGATAAGACATTCTTAACATATGCTGATAATATTGTAAATGGTGTATATGATGGAACGGAATGTATTATAATGAATAGATCACATTATGGAGAATATGTATATGGACAAATATATAGGCACAGAAATCCTATAGAAATTTCATCTATGATTAATGATTTTGATAAGCTAATAGATTCGAGAATTGATTTAAAAGTAAAATATATTCAATTATTAAGTACATCATTAGAATTAAGAAAGAAATATGATGACAATAAATCATTATCATTAATGGATGAACAAAAAATGGAAATAGAAAATAAGCTTTTTATGGATGTATACAATCAATCAAAATTTGATAAAAAGCTTATATATGTAAATGACGGTGACAATTTTAGACGTAAAGAAGATATTTATAAAGAAGCATTAGATTTTATAAATTCTTAAAATTAGAAAAATATATAAAAGATATATGAATACAAAAGATATATTTAATATTTTTTTAGAAAAATATAATAATAGAGAATTTCGTACAATAGGTAATAATGTTCAGCAATCAATAACATTAGAAATTCAAAATGCCCATTTTGAAGTTGATAAACCATGGATTGTTAGAGAACCAAATTATGGCTATTATAAACGTGAAGAAAAATGGTATTATTCACAATCATTAAATGTTAATGATATTCCTGAAGGTGCACCAAAAATGTGGCAAGCTTGCGCAACACCAGATGGATTTATAAATTCTAATTATGGGTGGTGTATATTTTCAAAAGAAAATGGTGATCAGTATAAAAACTGTAAACAACATTTAATTGAAGATCCACATACTCGTGAAGCTATTATGATTTATAATCGTCCATCAATGCAACAAGAATATAATAAAAATGGAATGCATGATTTTATGTGTTGTCAGAATGTTCAATATTTTATAAATGAATATGATGAATATAATGATATACTTGATTGCATAGTTAATTTTAGAAGTAATGATGCAGTATTTGGATTTAATAATGATGCACTTTGGGCAAATCATATATTAGAAAAACTTGCTAATGAATTAAGACCTATTTGGAATAATAAATATGATAAAAATATAGCGGCGGGTCATATATATTGGAATGCCGGTTCATTACATATTTATGAAAGACATTTTAAAATTTTAACAGATTTTAATACTAAACAAAATGTCTATAAATATTATGAAGATATTGAAAAACAAAATAACTTATTTAGAAAAACCCAAGAATCAATAAATAATGGATAAAATTCGAGACATAAAATATAAGTTATTAAAAGAACTAAAATGGGATCATATTAAAGAAACTGGATATGATTGTAATAGTGGTACAAAATATGTAGAGGTTAAAAATGCATTATTTGAAGTAGATAAAGACAGGATATTCAATACAATTCCTCAACTTTCATATATGAGTCCACAATGGTATATAGATAATTATGATCCTATATTAAATAAGAATGATCAATTAAATAAATGTATAAGTAAATTAGTAGAAAATACAAATTCAAGACAAGCCGTTATTATAATGGGCGATACTAATGAATTTGATAATATAGATAATACTTTTATATGTACAATGTATATGCATATATTTCTAAATAAGATAAAATATGATGTATATGAATTAGAATATATTGTACATATGAGATCTAATGATTGTATAGAATTTATTACTGATTTACAATGGCATAAGAAATTATATAATGATATCTTAAATCAATTAAGAGAAAAAACTAAATTAATGATTATGCCAAAAAATATTATATGGAATGCAGACACTATACATTTATATGAACAATTTTTTGAACAAGCATTAAAAGAATCTTAATTTTATATGAAAAAACTTATTTCAGCTTCTATTATGTGTGCTAAGAACTTATTGAACTTAGAACACGAAATTAAAGAACTAGAGAAAAACAATATTGATATGTTTCATCTAGATGCTATGGATGGACATTTTGTAAATAATATTACTTTTGGTCCAGACATATTGAACGCTATTCATAAATGTGTTACAAAACCTTGTGATTATCATTTAATGATGGATGATCCTTTGACATTTATAGAACGTCTCGAGCTTTCGGCAGATGATATTGTTACAATACATGCAGAAATTGATCCAGAAAAATTTGATGCAACTATAAAATATTTGAATTCTTTAAAGAAAAGAGGAATTAAGATTGGGGTTGCGATTAATCCAAAAACATCAATAGAAGGATTGTATGACTATTTGGAATATATAGACATGATATTAGTTATGCTTATTAATCCTGGATTTGCTGGTCAACCTATTATTGGTGGTATTATGCAAAAGCCGATATATGTTCGTCAATATTTAGATTCTATAGGGTATGAAAATATAATGATATCTGTTGATGGCGGTGTATCTAATGAACGTGCAGAAATATTAGCAAAAGGCGGTGTAAATGTATTTGTTGGCGGTACTTCTGGATTATTCAAAAGAAATCAAAATATTAAGACAAGTATTGAAAATTTACGAAAATCATTAAATACTTCTGATTGAAATTTCTATTTTTAATTAAAGAATTAATTGTTTTTAATATAATAAATTAATATGAAAGTATTTATAGCAACATCTGGTATAGGTTCTAGACTTTTAGAACTAACAAAATACACAAATAAGTCAATGATTAAGATAGGTAAGAAGCCAGTTATATCTTATATTATTGATGAATATCCTGAAGATACAGAATTTGTAATTACTTTGGGATATTTTGGTGATCATGTACGGCAATATCTTGAATTGGCATATCCAAACAAGAAAATAACATTTGTAACAGTTGATAATTATGCAGGTCCAGGATCTTCACAAGTATATTCACAATTACAGGCAGAAAAATATCTTCAAGAGCCTTTTATATATCATGATTGTGATACTATAATTGAGAATCTTCAGGATCAAATTCCAATGAAGTTCAATTATAATTTCTTAGTTGGATATGAGACAAATTCGGAATTATATGATGCATTTGATTATGATATTAATACAAAGTCAAAATCAAAGAAGTACGAAGTATATGATTTGATTAAGACATATATGAAGCCAGATTCTTTAGTCGGTATGTTGGCTTTTGTCGGTATTTGTGGTATATATGATTATAAGGAATTTTGGAAATATATGCACATGGCTTATGAAAATGAACAAGTCCCTTATGATTTCTTAGTATATCATAAATATGGTATGTTTAAAGATAATTTGAAAGCAATTAAGGTTACTAATTGGGTAGATACTGGAAATATAGCCGGTGTAAAGAATTATCGTAAGCAATGTAAAGATCAATTTTTTATATTAGATAAGAATGATCAGGCAATTTTCATAATCAATAATAAAGTAATTAAGTTCTTTGCAAAAGATGGCGTTGTTGATGATCTTTTGAAACATTATGAAACAATTAAAGATTTTTGTCAACCTATAACTGAACATACTAAGAATTTTATATGTTATGATTATATAGATGCTGAGGATGCTATAGTAAAAATGAATCCTGTTCGTTTTGAAAATTTTTTATATTCATTAAAGAATAATAAATTTTGGTCTAAAGTAGAAAATATTGATGATAAATTGTTTTTTGAGTCTATGAAGAAATTCTATATAGACAAAAATATGCAACGGGTAAATCAATTTAAAGAATTCTATAAAGTATCTGAAGATGAAGACATATATGTAAATGATATATTGATTCCTAAAGAATATACTATTGAAAGAATGCTTAATGAAATGATGAATATGAGAGAATGGAAAGAATCTGTTCCTTGTATTTGGCATGGTGATTTTGTATTAGACAATATTCTTTATAACCAAAAGGAAGATAAATATATTTTACTTGATTGGAGACCTAATTTTATAAACATTAAAGAATATGGAGATAGAAACTATGATTTTGGTAAAATGAATCATAATATTACTTTTAATTTCTATAGCGCATATAATGATCTCTATAATGTACAAATAAATGATAATAAGATTTACATTAATATGCTTTGTAATAATTATGTATATGAATGTAAAGAAATATTAAAGAAATTTGTAAATGATAATTATAATGTAAGATTTGAATATATTGAAATGATAACTGGTGCATGTTGGGTAAGTATGTCTCCATTATATTTCTTAAATCCTATTTCTAAACTATTGTTCTATATGGGTAAGCTTACTTTATATATTAATTTGATGAAGCTTCAAAATAAAAAAATAAATACTATATATGATGAATTATAATGACATAAAAATAGCTGGTGTAACATGTGCTTTTAATGAATCACAAATGGTAAAATACGTTATGCCATATTGGGAACGTATTAAGCCAGATAAATTAATTGTGTATGATAATATGTCAACTGATAATATGTGTGAACTATTAAGAAAATATCCGTATGTAGAAATAAGAAAATTTGATACTGGCGGTAAATTTAGTGATGAAACACATATTAAAATAAAGTCAGAAACAGCCAAAGAATTAGCAGATGCTGGTTATGATTGGATTTATATAGGTGATTTTGATGAAATATTATATACAGAAAATGAAAACTTTAGAGAAGTATTATATGAAATTCAACAAATGGGCGGTAATGTATTTTGTAGAGATATGGTATTACCGTTTGATACTACATTAGATGTTTCATTTGATACTAATAAATTACCTCATCAATGTGTACCGAATTATATTACATCTCATGATTGGTCTTCATTTTGGGGTTTTTCTAAAGTAACATTAATACATAAGTCAGTACCAAATATACGTTTTAACAATGGGTGTCATCAGGCATATTTTCCGCAAAAAGGAAATGCTGATTTAGTTGTATTCGGATATCCTATTATTGGTATACATCTAAAATATATTGATTGGAATGTATTGGAAAAGAATTCACATGATAAGCATGATAGAATACAATGGAGAATTCCTGTAGCAAAATCAAAAGTTGATGTTCAATTTACAAAACATTTATATAGTAGATCATGTGGTATGAATAATATAAACAACATGATATCTGCAATGAAGAAAAAATTTGATAAAGTAAATGTTAATGTAGATACAACAACTTGGGATAAGTTTAAAGAATATTATGATAATGAATATGATGTAACAAAAGTTAAATTTAAGCAATATTTAAATAGAACAAATTTTATAACTAAAGATTATTATGAGACAAATAGAAATTCGTAAAGCAGAAAAGAACATTTTAATTGGTAAAATTGGAAAGTCAATTAAATTTAAACATTTGGATATTCGTATAGGCGGTGATGCTTGTATGATATTTTATTCATCAATAGCAAGAATGAATCCGGAGTATAATTTCTTTTGGATTGGTCCTAATCAAATGAATAAATTAAGTGATGAAGAATATGATTATATCTTCCCAAATCATAATGTATATTCAGCATATGATTCTAATTATGAAGATCCGAATCATCATCCTTTTTATCCTATTATTAAGTATTTTAAGGACAATAACATTAAGATAGATTTTGCATTACTTATGTCAGGAATGTGCTCTGGAATAAATGTACCTAACTTCTTAAGAAGTCCAAAGACAGGAGAATATGTAAAGATACTTAATGCATTCAAAAATTATTGCGGTCCTTATATCTATACTCTTAATCAAACTGGAGTACCATTCTATCTTATTTCTGAAGATGCAAGATATATTACAACAAATGCTTCTGACTTATATAATCGAGAAAGAATAATCTTCACACAGACTAATGGATATTTTGAACCAATAGAACATATTACTTCAGAAACTGATTGGACTAAGACTACAGAAAAAATTAAATGTATATATGGATATGTAGAAAGAATATTCATGATGGGTCTTGATAAAAATTGGAAAGAAAATATTGATATTGACAGAAAGTTAAATAGTAAAGGAAATAGATTAATTGTAATATCTAATGGTTGTGGTCAAAAGGACATAAATCGTGCAAATGGTGGTAAAAGTTCACGTCTTCCTGGATATAAGAAATATATTATAGACAATCTTAAGGGTACAGAATTTGAGAATACTAAGATATATGGACAATGGGACGATAAGACTTATGAAAAATATCCCCAAATAATTGATAAACCATTAGTAGAACTTGATGATGAGGTGGCTGATGCAAGATATTCATTGGTATATTCTATTATGCCGGGCTTTGTAACCGTAAAAGCATGGGAAATGATTATCAAAGGTCTTATTCCATTTATTCATCCAGACTATGATAAAGACAGATTATTAGGTCTTCCAGAATATTGTTATCTTAAAGATGAAAAGGATCTATTAAACAAAATGAGAGAATTGGATTCAGATAATGACAAATATCTTAAGCTATTAAATGATTGTTTTGCATGTATTTCAGAAGATGATCTTAATGGAAAACGAATGAATAACTTTATATTCAATAAGATTTCTGAAGATCTTGGATTTGATTATGTAGAAAAGAATGGTTGTGAATCTATTTTTGATCATTTCTCTAAAGATGTATTTGATTTCAATAAGATTAAAAAGTAAGTATGGATAAATGTATTGTTATAAGTGATGTAGACGGTTGCCTTACGGATGGCGGATTATACTATACTGAAGAAGGTAAAGTAATGAAACGTTTCGGTGCCGGTGATCATGAAGGTCTTAAATTATTGAAGAAAAATGGAATATCTGTAGAGTTCATTACTGCAGATAAAGTAGGATATCCTATTGTTGCTAAAAGAATGAAGGATATGTCTAATTCAACTATTCATATTTTTAATGAGATTGAAAGGTATGATTTTGTAAAGTCATTGAAAAACAAATATGAAACTGTTGTATTCTTTGGTGATGGGCCTGGCGACGCTTCATTAGCAAGTAAGATGGCATGTGATATATTTGTATGTCCTAATCAATCTCGACAGGAGGTAAAGCTTGTAGCTGATTATATTACTGAAACAGATGGTGGACATGGCGCATTCTTAGACATGGCAATATGGGTATCTAAAAAAATAAATAAAGAAAATTATAAAGAATTATATGACTAATAATATAAAATGGGCAGCAATACAACCATTGACTGGTGGTCTATATTTAGGAACAGAAGAAGCTATAGGTCATCCAGCAGAATGGATATTGACATATAAAGGATTAAATACAATTAAAAAGGATAAAGCCGATAATGTTACTGGTGTAGGTAATGAAGCATATCTATTAAACTATCTACATAAAGTTGATAGGGAAGTACCATATTATCAAATGAATAGAAAAATGTTTGATACTAATTTGGATGATATGAATCCGGAAATATTACTTAATGATGAACCTGCTAAGCCAAATTATGAAAATTTAGATTTAGTAGTTGCATTACCGGTATGTAGTGGATTATCTATGGTTACATCTGCTGGACAAGAAACAAAAGACGGTCGTAATTGTAATATGCTTTATTTAGCAAAATTGGCATTAACAACAATCAAACCAAAAATTTATATATTCGAAAACGCTCCTACTTTTATGGGTGAACGTGGTGATAGTTTACGAGTTAGTTTTGAAAAACTTGCTAAAGATAATGGTTATTTAATTGTATATTATAAGACAGATACACATAAACATTATAATTGTCAACGACGTCCAAGAACTTTTATATTTTTTATAAGAAAGGATGTAACAAATAATCAATTGCCTGTATTAGATTTTGAAGACAAACCAATGTCTATTCAAGAATTTTTCGACAATATTCCTTATGGTTTGACTAATCAAGAAGAATGTAAGCCACGTCCTCATAATTATATATTATTAGATTTCTTCAAAGAAAAATATGGAGAGGAATGGTTTAAGACATTAGACAATAAGTGCTTAATGAAATTGATAGTAACAGATAAACTATTTGATGAATTATTTGAATATTGTAAGACTTATACAAAAATATCTGAAGATGATATGAATAAGTCTATAAAATATTTTAAGCATGTAAAAGATAAGACTGACAGGAAGTTAAATTGGTTTGGTTCAGATATAGTATTTTATAAAAAGGAATTACCGTCAGTACAATTTAGAAGTATTACAACAACGATGCATCCAAATTGTAAACGAGTATTGACTATAAGAGAAAATCTTGAATTAATGGGAATGCCACATGATTTTGATTGGTTTGGGGATGAATCTAATCTCCCTAAAATTGCACAAAATGTTCCTGTAAAAACAGCTAAATTTATAATGTCGCAAGCAGTCAATATATTAGAAAATAATATCAATATATTTATGGATGGTAATGTTTTATACATAAATAACATTAATAACAAAATTCAGTTAGTGGCATAAAAACAATTATTCTTTTTATATGAAATGAGGATCTTAAAGATCCTCATTTTTATTTTTAAATATAAGAATATGAAACAAAATATTAATGAAAATTTTTCAAATATTATTAAATAAAACAAAAAATAGTTCATATAGATATGCTGAAGAATTATATCTATCATTATCATCTATAGAAGATATTGATATTGACCAAAGTATAATAGTTGATAAAAGTGAATTTAATCCAGATTTGATAGATATAATTAATTCTTATGATTACGTTTTTATTCATTCAATATCAAAAGATAAAGATTTATATAACATATTAATAAATTTTATTAAACCTAAAAAGATATTATTTATTACTCATACTATATTAAAGCAATGGCATAATGATATTAATTTATCATATATTATTCCATTATTGCGAAATGTAAGTAAAATAGTAATTAATCCACTTGCATTAGATATAATAAATGAAATTAAGGAAAAAATATCTGATGATCAGTTTAACAAAAAATATGTAGAACTTAAATATGTTTATAATTTTTATTTGTTTAATACAATAAATAAAGATAATATCATATCAATGATATCAAATAAGGGAGTACGAACTAATTATGATTTATTCATTAATTTATTTAAAAACAAAGAAATATTAAATAGAGATTTTATTTGGAAATTATACGGTGTAACAAAGAACATTCAAACTTATTATATTAATGATTTATATATAAACAATAAAACACAAAAACCTTCATTAATAACTAATTTTGATACAACAGTTATTTCAAAAAATATGATAAATGTATATGGAGAAATAGACAGAAATACATATAAAGAAGTTATAGAAAAATCATTATTTACATGCAATTTTGATAATGAATCTTATATAAGTTATAATATAATAGATATAATAGGCAATGGATCTATTCCAATAATGTCAAAAACTGTAGCGCAAAACATAAGAATAAATCAAAAACAAACATTATATGATCTTAAATGCGGTATATTTATTAATGATACATTTGATGAACAAGCTATAATAACTATAAATAAATTAGTACAAAGTCCTAATACATACATAAATACATTAAATAAGCATGTAAATATTTTTAAACAAATTTTCAATAATTCAGAAACAATCAATAAATTATTACAAAATATAATATGAAAAACATAAATAATTACATATCAGAGAAGCTCAATATAAAAAATATTAAAGTACATCAATATAAGTATTTTCCAAAGACAAAAGAAGAACTTAGAAAAATCTTAGAAAAAAGATTAGATGAAGACAATAATGCGGATTTGAATGATATTGATGTTAGTGAAATAACTGATATGTCATTACTATTTAATAAGTTAGATCCACATAATATAAATATATCTGGCTGGGATGTAGGTAATGTTACTGCAATGGGTGCAATGTTTAATGGATGTGATAATTTTAATTCTGACTTAAGTAAATGGGACGTTAGTAAGGTTACTAATATGGATTCAATGTTTGCTGATTGTGGAGAATTTAATTCTGATCTAAGTGAATGGGATGTATCTAAAGTTACAAATATGCAAGCTATGTTTACTAGATGTCATAAACTTGATACCGACTTAAATAAATGGGATGTATCTAATGTTACTGGAATGGATTCAATATTTTATGGTTGTAATAACTTTAATTCTGACTTAAGCAATTGGAATGTATCTAATGTTACTGATATGTATAAAATGTTTTATGATTGTAACAGCTTTAATTCTGATCTAAGTAAATGGGATGTAAGTAATGTTACTGATATGCGTAATATGTTTTTTGGATGTGATTCGCTAAAAAATAAACCAAGCTGGTACAAGAATAAAATAAAAATTAAAAAATAATATATAATATATATAAATGATATGAAAAACCTAAAAGACGTCATTATAGAGAAGCTCAATATAAAAAATATTAAAATACAATATACTTGTCATCCAAAAACAAAAGTAGAACTTCAATTAATATTGAGAGAAAGACTATCAAAAGATAATAATGCTAATTTGAATGATATTGATGTTAGTGATATAACCGATATGTCTAATTTATTTGAAAAATTAAATCCTCATAATATAGATATATCTGAATGGAATGTATCAAATGTTATCAATATGAGTTATATGTTTTATGATTGTCAAAATTTTAACTGTGACTTAAGTAAATGGGACGTAAGTAATGTTACAAATATGATAAATATGTTTTATGATTGCAAAGAATTTAATTCTGACTTAAGCAAATGGAATGTAAGTAATGTTAAAAAAATGAATGGTACATTTGCTGGCTGTATAAAATTTAATTCTGATCTAAGCAATTGGGATGTTAGTAATGTTAATAATATGGGTGGACTATTTGCTAGATGCCAAAATTTTAATGCAGATCTAAGTAATTGGAATGTATCTAATGTTCAAAACATGGTAAATATGTTTTATGAATGTGAAAAATTTAAAGGCAAAGGATTAGAAAAATGGAAACCAACCAAATTATTAATATATAAGAATATATTTTATAAGACTCAATTAGAAAAAAATCCTCCAAAATGGTATAAATAATAATTAAATATAAAGAATAGATTAAAGTAGTATTAATTAACAAAGGGAATTTCTTTTGAAAGAAATTCCCTTTTATTATGTTATGTTTATGTTATGTAAATTTTACTTATTGAATTGAAAAATCACTATCTGCTAATATATAGAATAATTTAGTATTATATTCTTTTGCCAATTCTTTCATTTCTGATTGAGAATCATTATTAGCAATAAATATAACCATACCAGCAATATCATTAATAAGTTTTTTGACTTTATTCTTATCAACCGAAGATGCGGCATCTGTAATAATAATATTTATAAGGAATGTATTTGTTTCATTTTTTATGTAATCAAATATATCACTAAAATCGCATGTTCCACCATCTGCAGATGCCTTCTTACCATAAGGTATTTCCTTAATATTCATATCAAATGCGAATATCTTAAATACTACTTCATCTACAACAGCTTCTTTACTAAATTGTTTTTTAAGTGATTCACAAATAGTATAACATGCTTTAAATACATTATCTATAGAACCTCCCATTGATCCGGACTTATCAATATAGAATGCTGCATTAATAGTTAATTTATCATCTTTTATCTTTTTTCCAGGATTAATAATTGTTCCACTTGTTACAAAACCTGCACCTCTTTTAAATCTTGAATATGTTTTCTTATATTGACGTTTCTTTTGGAATACTTTATTCTTCACATATTTATTTATAATTGAATTCATTTCAAGATTCCATGAAGCAGTTCCCTTTGAAATTTTTTGTGCTAATCCATTCTTTTCAAGTTTAATTGATGATTTACATTTATTAATGAATTTACCAAAATCACCAGCAATTCTACTTTTATACTTTTCAATGATATTTTGTGCTTTTGTTTTAATTTGTTCTAAATCAGCATCACTTATTGTATCATTTGATGAATTTGAGTTTCCTTTACCACTACCTGAAGCATTGGTTTTGTTACCGTCATTTGCATTACTATCTGTATTAGTATCTACATTAGCCTTTTCAGCAGCCTTTTTTGCTTTATCTAATGCATCTTTAGCTTCCTTAGCAGCTTTTTCTTCACCAGATTTGTCATTAGCATCTTTAGCTTCTTGTGCTCTTTTAGCAGCATCTTTAGCTTCTTTAGCAGCATCTTTAGCTTCCTTAGCAGCATCATCTAATTTTCCATCATTATTAGCTTTATTTATATTATCGCTAATTTCTTTAGCTTTCTGCGCATTTTGTTTTGCACCTTCTGCTGTATTGTCATCAGCTGAATTACCACCATTATTGCTATTATTGCTATTACTACTATTGCTTTGATTATTATCTTGACTGCCTTGACTATCTTGACTACCTTGACCACCTTGGCTACTTTGTGAATTTGATTCCTGGCCATCACCCTCTGAATCTTGTTCATCCATCATTTGCTTGAGTTTGTCCTTGTCTTTTTCTATTTCTTTTTTCTTTTCAAGTAATTTAAGATATAATGTATATTGAGTATCTGACTTTCTATCATAGTCAACATCATATTCTTTCTTTAAGTATTCAGGAAAAATACCATCTTCAAATCTTTCCTTTTTTCTGTAATAATAAAGATAGTCATTAATTACACAGTCAGATGCAATGTTTAAAAGCATATGATTATACTCATAACCGGCAGCTTTAATTTTTTCAGCTACACCAAAAGTATCCCATAGTTGATGAAGGCACTCATGATCATATACAAATTCCCATTTTCTTATACTTTTACCTATGATATCATTAGGAGCATTTAAGTATATTAATTTATTTGGGTCTGTAAATGCAACATGTTTAGCTGCTTCTGGATTTTCATACGGATTCAAAAATCTAGTAAATTCAAGCATATCATAAAAGAACATATCATCATTATTATCTGCAGTATCATCAATATACTCTATTAGTTTTACTCTAAAGTTTTCTTCATGATCATGTTCAGATACTTCTATTAAAGACTGTTTTGTTAATGCAAAATCTTTACTATTTAATAATGAACTTTTTATTTCCATACTTAACAATTAATAAATTTTTTCTTCTTTTCGAAAATCTTAGTATAATACCATGGCTTAACATTATCAACCTTCTTAGATATTGTTCTATATGATACAACATTATTATGCTTTAATATTTGTGAATCTTTATCATTTATAACAAATATTGTAGCATTATTAATAGCATCAGTATATCCAGGAGTAAAATTAAAATCTAAATATTGATCAATTTCCCCATTGTTGTTTGTATATTCTCTTGATACTAATTGAGGTTCTACGCAAAATTGATAAAAATCATCATCATTATCAAAATATATAACATTTAAGTCATTATCTATTAACATTATTAATTATACTAAAATATATTTTGCTTTAATATTAAAATAGTAAACTAAATTTACAATGTTTAATCTTCGAATGGATCCTTATATCCTTCCTTCTTCCATTGTTCATCTTTAGTAAACTTATACTTAATATTATCAGTCTCTAATTTACGGAGATATCTTTCTACCATTTCTGCATTAAGATCACCTAATTCACAGAATGTCTTTACTATATTTTCTTCTGAAATACCATATCTTACAACTTTACCATTTTCTTCTTGGGCAATAAATCCGTTCTCTATACCAAATTTAATTCCATCCTTTATTTGTTGTGTAAGCATATCTGAATCTTTTTTGTTTCCTGAACGACCAGTGGTATTTTCATCTTTCTTTTCAGCAGAATTCATAAAGTCATAGCAAGCTTCTGCTAATTCATCAATTTCTTTTTCTTGTGTTCTAGAAAGATCATCTTTTACAAGACCTTGAATTTGTTCTTTCCAATCATCTGCATCAAATATATCATAGTCACCGTCTTCACGAAGGTTAAAGATAGATTCAATCATGAAACTTTCTACATCACGAGGATTTTTGAATATAGATGCGTGATCTTTAAATGTGTCTAATAATTCTTTAGATAATTTGTCATCCCATTTCTTATGTAAATGTGCAAAGGCAGCATCCCAATCGCCACTTTCCCAAGTAATGATACCGCCAAAACGAGAAAGCAGTGGTCCAGAAAGTTCATTAACTGCTCCATTTTCTGATTCAAAGTTACCAGCAGCACCAACAATAAAGTTTTCAAACTTATGACCGCATACTTCATTCTTAAGTACAATAGGCATAAGAGCATTCATTACGTCAGGAGCAGCTTGGTTCATTTCATCAAAGAACAATAAGAATTGTGTTTCAGGATTGTCATACATAACTTTTGCCCAAGCTGGCATAAGTGTAGCTACATAATCAGCACCCTTCTTTGATTTCTTAGCAACTGGAAGACCACCTAAGTCAGTAGCTTCAGCTTTATCAAGATATACTGTTATAACTGTACGTTTGCATTGATGAGCAAGCTGTGTAATAATAGATGTCTTACCCCAACCAGCTTCACCTTGAATAAAGAATGGCTTCTTTGACTTAAGACGCATTAAGATTCTTTTCTTGTTACGGGTTAATGTATTTTTGTCAATACCGTTAACTATATCATCTTCTGTAGGAGGTTCAACAGCCCATACACCGCCTGAGCCATTTTCTTCTTCATCCTGTCCCTTTACATCTTTCAATTCAGGAGCTTCTTCTTTATCAGACTTTTTTGTACGATATTCATTAATGATACCTTCATTAATTTCATTTACAAATGTATTTAATGATTTCATATATATTATAAGTATTTTTATATTTTCTTTCTTCTATATATTTAAAAATAAAAATTTGGTTTTACTATAATTATAACAACATATATTTTTTTAGAATAATTATTAAATTGAATTTCTATAAATTTTTATTCTATTTTAAATAAATTTATAAATATAAGATATGTTAAGTAAAATTGATAAAATATACATTATATCATATACTAAAAATGATATATCACGACAACATATAAAAGAACAACTTAATTATCATGGAATAACTGACTTTGAATTTATATATACTTATAATGTATCTGAAAATATTATAAACAACCCACATAATCTTAGTATTCAGCACCTAAGTGTATCTTTTACTCATTATGATATTATTAAGAAAAGTTATGAATTAGGATTAGAAAGAATACTTATTTTTGAAGATGATGTACTTTTTCTACAAGACAAAAAGTTATTTAATGAAGTTTTGAATAAAGGTATAGAATCATCTGCGGACATATATATGTATGATTATAGTAAAAGAAATACAAATATAGAAAATGTATATGCTTTTATATTAACATCAGGATATATGCTAAATAGAAATGGTATGAAGTTTATGATTGATAATTATGAAAATGACCCATTTATAATTGATGAATATTTTTATTATGATGAAACAAATAAATACTTTATAGATAATATATATTTTAATTTAAATAAAAATTCATTTACTTTATATATTCAGAATAGAAATACAACACTTAAATATGCTGATATACATTTATGTCATCAAGGACCTAATTATTATGTAGAAAATGATAATATAAATGAAGACTTATATTTTAAATATTAATTGAATTTCTACAGATTTTTTACTATATTTTATTACTATAGATAATTAATTGAAATAATATGACAAAGAAAATTGAAGAAAAGTATACATCAATGTCAGAACGTCAACATATATTAAGTCGTTCTGGAATGTATATTGGTTCTATTAAAGAGGAGGAAAATCAAGTATTTATATATGATGCTGATGAAAATAAGATGATTATGAAGGATGTCATCTATTCACCAGCAATGCTTAAATTGTTTGATGAAATATTGTCAAACTCATGTGATGAATTCCGTCGCAAAGATAATATGGGATTGACAACTATATCTATACTAATAGATAGAACAACAAATGCAATTACTATTGAAGACAACGGCGGTATTCCTATTGTAAAGCATAAGGAAGCAAAAGTATATGTTCCTGAATTTATTTTTGGACAACTTAGAACATCTTCAAACTATGATGATACTGAAGATAGAAATGTTATTGGAACAAATGGTCTTGGTTCAGTATTAAGTAATATCTTTTCAAAAAAGTTTATTGTAGAATCCGCGGACAAGAAAAACAAACTTCATGTAGAATGGACGGATAATATGGAGCATAAATCTGAACCAGTAATCAGTAAATGTTCAGATCATTATACAAAAACTACATTCTATATTGATTTTGATAGGTTTGACCAAAAGACATTCGGTATTACTGATGATTTTGTATCTATACTTCATAAACGTTGTATAGATGCTGCAGCAGCTAATTTGGGATTAACTATTAACTTTACTGAAAAAACAAAAGAAACAACAAATAAGAATAAATGGAAGTTTAAGAAGTTTGAAGAATACATGGAACTTTATTCAGACTACATTGATCTTTCATGTATTATATCTTATAAGGATAATAAAAAACAAATTTGGATATGCCCGGACAGTGAAGTTGATGTGGCATTTGTAAATGGTGCGGAATGTTCAAAAGGTACACATATCAAAGCAGTAAGATATCCAGTAGGTCATGTCATTACTGAAATACTTAAAAAGAAACATAAGATAGATGTAACTAATAAAGCAATAGATACTAAATATGGAGTGTTTGGAATATTTGATATAAGTAATCCAACATATAGTTCACAGACTAAAGAAGAACTTACAAATTCACAAGATAGCTTCTATAAGGATGGATCGGAATTCAAATTGTCTGATGACTTTCTTAAGAAATGCCAGAAATCAGAAATTGTTGATCTGGTAATAGATTGGTATAAGAAAAAATGTGAAGCAGAAGATCAAGCAAAAATCCGTAAACTTAATCGTGAAGCAAAGAAACTATTAAGATCTGACAAATTTATTAATTGTACATCAAAGAAAAATAGAGAAAAAGAACTCTGGGTCTATGAGGGAGACTCCGCCCACACAGGATTCAGAATGGCAAGAAATCCACAAACACAAGCAAGTTATAGAATGAGAGGAGTACCTTTAAATTGTATTGGTATGACAGCAACGCAGGTAATGAAAAACCAAGTATTTAATGATATAGTAAATATTATTGGTCTACAATGGGGTCAATATAATAATGTAGATGATTTGAAATTTGGTAAGTTCATTATTACTTCTGATGCTGACTATGATGGTGATAAGATTGCAAGTCTATTACTTGTATTTGCTATGCATTTTCCTGAGCTGTTTGATCAAGGATTTATATATAGGGTTGTTACCCCAATTATAACAGCAACTAAAGGAAAAGACCATAGAGTTTATTATACCAGAGAAGAATATGAAAAAGATTCTAAAAAACTTAAAGGATATGTCATAAAGTATTTGAAAGGAGTAGGTACACAAACTAATGCAGATACTAAAGAAATGATGACAAATCCTAAACTTATTAAATTTACTAAAGACAATATGGCTGAACTTATGATTAAGAAATGGTTTGGTAAGGGTGAAGCAAGTACAAGAAAGAGTATATTAAAAGATGATGTAGAAGCAGAATAATTAATTATAAAGGAGATATTTTTTATCTCTTTTATATTAAATTGCAAAAATAATATTATTATTAATTAAATAATATAATTATTAAATTATGAGATATATAGTTAAAAAGAATATATATACAAATGAAATTGAAGATTGTTGGGATTCATTAAAAAAATGTGCAGATGAAATTGGAGTAAAACCGCCAACAATTAAACAAGCAATTCGTACAAAAGGTAAATGTAAAAATTATTTTTTTGCATATAAAGAATTAGACAAAAAATATATTTTAGAATTATTAAAAAATGACAGATAATGATGCTATAAATTGTTGGACTATACGAGATGTATTGAAACGAAATACTGCTAAACAAAACAATTTAAATTATTTGAAATTTTTTACTATATTAGAATTAGAAAATTGGTTAAAAACATATGAAGCAGAATCAAAACATTACGGAGAGAACAATATCTAATTTTTTGGATAAGGAATATAGAGGCTACTCGAATTACGTCATACAAAATCGAGCCTGCCCCTCATTGATTGACGGATTTAAGACGGGTGCAAGAAAGATTATGCATGCAGCTATGAAGGGTTCACTTAAAAATGGCGAGACTAAGAAGGTTACTGCATTAGCTGGTGAGACTATGACGCATTCACTTTATCAGCATGGTGACGCAAGCCTCAATGGAACAATCATTACCTTATCACAAGAATTTGACTTCAATCTAAATCCTCTCTTTATTGATGGTCAAAATGGTTCTTTAAGATCTCAAGATGCAGCAAGTCCTCGTTATCTTTATGTACGTCATTCTAAATATACTCCTATTTGGAAGACTGACTATGATCTTTTGGAATTTGAAGAGGAAGAAGGAGAACAAGTAGAACCTAAGTATTATTTACCAATTATACCTGTATTACTTGCACAACGGCAAGAAGGGATGGCTCCGGGCTACAGATTCTCAAATATGTCGTATGATCCTGTAGACATTATAGATGCATGTATAACAGTTTTAAATTCAAAGAAGAAAGAAAATAAGCTTGATGGATTTGTGTTGCATCCTTATATTAAAGGGATTAAGAAAAAGAATTGGAAATATGAGACTGAAGAAAATGAAGTATCTCATTGGGTAAACTATGGAGAATTTAAATGGGATGAGAAAAGAAAAGAAATAATTATAAAAGATCTTCCTTATGATATGGATTTTGATTCCTTTGAAAAGCTTTTAAATAAATTAGTTGAAAAGGAAGAAATTAAAGATTGGAAAAACTTATCTTCAGGTACGGACATTGAATATCATATTGATTGTAAAAGGGGCAAATGGGCAGCTACTTTAAAAGGTAAGTTAGTAAATAAGAAAATAGAGCAAAAACTTAAATTACGTAAAGTTGTACCTGATGATTTGCTTTGGGTTATTGATGAAAATAAGAAAGTAAAGCATTTTAGTACACCTTATGAATTAATAGAATATTTTGTAAACTTCAGATTGCTGAAATATAACGATAGAAAGAAACGTTTAGTAAAGATTCTTGAAGAACGTCTTAAGAAGAATGATGATTTAGTTAAGTTTATTGAATTGGTTTGTAAAGGAAAACTTAAGATTAGAAATCGTTCTAAGAAAGAAATTAAAGTAGACATGGATAGTTACAAATTACCTATGGAGTTAATTAGCACACCAATGAGTAAAGTAACTATTGAAGAACGTGATGAATTACTTAAGCAAAATGAAGCAATGAGAAAAGAGCTTGAATATATTAAGAAAACAACAGAAAAGCAAATGTATATTAATGATCTGAATGATCTTAGAAAAGACTTAGAAAAGGATTTTAAATAAAAAATAAATATATAAATTATGAATAAACAAAATCAATTAGGAAATATAAGATTACATGTTTTTGAACCTAAAGATTCAATAGAACAAAATGATTGGTATAAAGACATAACAACATTTAGTTATTCTAAGTGTTTTGAACATCCAGAATATATACAAATAGGTCATATTGTAGAGGATGATATGGGTGGTCGTTTTAGAATATTGTCAATACATCATAAGTGGATGAAAGATGAAAATAATAATCCACAACCAGTTATTGAATTTACTGCTGAAAGATATATGAGACATGGAAAACAGAATCCATATATGATTTAAGTAAACGAATATAATCAACAAAAACAACATTACAAAATGAAAACATTAGGTGAATTGAAAATTGGGGATGAATTTTATATTGTTCATTATGATGGTGGACATATATATGATATTGAAAAACATATAATTTCTATTGTTAATGAAACAAGGATAGGAGAGATAATTAAGTTTTTTGATAGTAGAAATGATTTAATCAGTTTATCTATTGAAAGGGAAGATTACGGAAAGACTAACACATATGCATTTTATTGCGCATTAATAGCTTCAAATAAAGAGACAGTAAAATTACTTCTAGAAGATGATATGAAACTATTTATAAATAATGTTGAAAGATTAAACACAATTATAAAATAACTATATGACAATATTTTTGACAGGAACTATAGCTGATACCGCTGATGATTTAGATGTTAAGCGTTTCAATAAGCAAATTTTGGAATGTCAATGGATAATAAATATGGCTGAAGGAAGAACAAAGCCGTCTAATCATCCAGCATATTTAATGTATAAAGATCATATTGAATGGGTGAAAAAATATCAAGAATGTTTCATTGCCTATAAAGATAAAGATTACGGATTATACCAGTCAATATCTAAAACTGCTGAAAAAATACAGCCAAGTTTCATTTGCGAAGATCTTTATAACAATTTTAAAAGAAGACTATATACAAAAGATCCAAATTATTATGAAAGATGGGCATATCTTGGAAATTCATATGCAAACTATTATTATGTAGATGGTAATTGGATTAAGTATGAAAATGGTAAAAAGGAAATAGATAATACATTTGGTAAATTAAAAAATGGAAGACAATAAGAAATATCCACTACAACAATGTCAAGATGATACTATAACTACCGCATTTAGAAGACTTCATGAACGATTGGTTGATGAAGTCATAGGTTTTTGTCGTGCTTATGATATATCAATTGATGAACTATATTTTAATGCAGATTCATTAGAAGATTCAATTAAACATGGAAGTTGGCAACCGTGTACTGATTCTTGTCTACAATTTAATAAGTTTACACAAGAATACAAAGATTGTGTAAACATGAAAAATGAAGAATCTACACAAAAAATTACTAATTATAATGAATATAAAAGAATTATAAATGAACAAAAACCATTTTTAATAAGTATGTGATGCTTATAGAAAAAATTATTAAATGATTGTATTTTTTAGAAATTTATACTATATTTAATTTATAAGTTTAATAAGTAAATTAAATATTATATGAAATTTGGAAATGTAGTTTTGCTTTGCAAGAATTGGTATCAAACGCGTGATCATAACAATTTTGATACATTTTGGATGGATATGGCTCATGCTATTGATGCTGATGGTTGGTCGTGTATTTCTAAGAATGATGTTTATCTTTGGTGTCTGCATCGTCTTGATGAAATGAAAAATGATGAGAAACTGTATAATATAAGTAATCAACTTACATTATCATATATATTTAATGAAGTTGAAAACATGATTCGTAGGGCTTTATGGTATGACAAAAAAGATTTGGATTATCGAGATGCATTGATTTGGGTATATCGGTCAATTATATCAAATATGGAAAAGTCATATTTTGATGAAGAACTATTACCGAATTCAAATGTACTTCCATTTAGTTTGCATGAAGCATGGGTTGATAATGAGAAATATTCAAAAAATCCGCAATGGCATCCTGCTCAAATGACTTGTGATTATCTTGAACATGTTAATAATATAATGGCTAATGGTAAAGCCCAAGATATTGATGAAAATCGCTTCAATCAAATAGAAGCATCTTTATATAAGAATTCATATAAGGATGTCCGCATTCCTATTGGGGAAGATAATTTGAATGACTGTATTGAATTGGAACTTTCCGCAAGCAATCTGCAAAAACATAATGCAAAAATTGATGGTGAAGACGTTTGGTTTGAAATAGGAGTATTTGACCATTGTAATGATTTGCAATATCCTAAAAATTTGAATAAGTCATATAAATGCAGATTAAAGAAAACATATGATGATTTCTTTGATGAATATAAATATGAATTGAAATCAGTTCAAGAAATCTAAATAATATTTGAATTTCTGTTGTTTTTATACTATATTAAATTATGAAAACAAATATCAAAGTTAGAAATTTCTTAGACAAGCACCGTTTAAATATTACATTGGCTGCTCATACAGATACAATGTTATTTAGTGAACTAGAAAGACTATTTCAAGAGATGTATGACCTTGGACATTCAGATGGCTGGGCGGAAGGTTATTTAGATGCTTTATCAGAAATGAACTATTATGAAAATCTTTAATAAATAAAAAATATTATGTTTGAAATAGTAGGAAAGTATACAAAGGCAATTGTTTATAATGATAATATAGAAGATGAAGCGGTTGCACAGATATATGGTATAGTCAATTGTAAAGCTTATGAAGGTCAGACAATACGAATCATGCCCGATACACACTGTGGAAAAGGGTCTGTCATAGGTTTCTGCTCAACCTTTGGAAAGTACATTGACCCAAGAACAGTTGGTGTAGATGTGGGCTGTGAAATCTCAATGCATCTTTATGATAGACCTGTTCCTGCAGATAAGTATGCTGAGCTAAATCATAAGATTCTTAAAGAATGTGGTTGGGGATTCAATTTGTCTCCTAAGAAGATGTATGAAGACAAGGAGCTTTATAAGTTTATGTCAACAGAGTTCAGAAAGGCAAAGTCAAGACATCCTGAGAGTTTTGCAGAACTTCCTGATACTGTTACTGAAAAGTGGGTTATGGATATGCTTAATCGTTTAGGAATGGATCCTAAGACATGGTATTATTCAATTAACAGCTTTGGTGGAGGTAATCATTATTGTGAATATGATGTTAATGAAGAAAATAATCTTTACGGAATAACTGTTCATTGTGGTTCTCGAAACTTTGGTGTCAAGGTTTGTAAGTATTGGGAAAATAAGTCAAAAGGTGCAGCTCTTTCAAAATCAGAGGTGAAAGAATATACTGATTTATTTAAAAAGAAGTATATTGAAGAACATGGACGAAAGAACATGGAAGGCTTTAAGGATGCTCTTAAGAAATATCTTGATTCAAGGACAGAAGGACATATTGAAGGTTTCTTGACAGGTGATAATATGCTTGGATATTTCTGCGATATGTATACAGCAAGAACATATGCACGTTTCAACCATATTATTCTTCACCGTACTATTGACAAAATAGTTGCAAAGTATGGGTGTAAGGTAATTAAGGAGATTGTTTCTACGCATAATTATATTGACTTTGATGAAGATATTCCTATTATTCGTAAGGGTGCTATCCGAGCTTATGAAGGCGAGGAAATGCTTGTTCCTTTCAATATGAGAGATGGCGTAGCTGTTTGCGAAGGACTTTCAAATTCTGAATGGTTGAATTCCTGTGCTCATGGTGCTGGTCGTAAGATGTCTCGTTCAAAGGCTAAAGAAAATGTTTCTATGGAAGAGTTTAAGGAATCAATGAAGGATGTATATTCAACTACAGTTTGCAAGGGAACTATTGATGAGTCTCCTATGGCTTATAAGGACACTAATGAGATTAAGGAATTGATTCAGGAAACTTGTAAGATTAAGTTCATGATGATACCTAAGATCAATATTAAAGCAGCAGATGGTGGAGATTGATTTCTCCATCATTTGTTACTATTTTAAATAAAATTATAAATACTTATATGAAATCGCTTTCACAAATAATAAAAGAATCATTTAATAGTACTGACATAAATGAATTTGATTCATATATTGTTGAGGGCTTAAATATTGATCCAATATCTAAAACGGTATCATTGACAGATACTCATAGTAATGGTGTTGACTTTTCATTATTAAATAATCCGGTCTATTCAAAATATAAAGAATATGATGTTATATCAATATTTAAGAGAACTAAGTTATATGATATAGATAATCAGCAAAGAGATGGAAATCCTTTTATATATGCATTAAAGAATAAATATGGATGGAAATTTAACATAACAAATGAAGAAATCTATAAGTACATTAAAAGATTTTTAACTATTTGTAAAAAAATAAATTCACAATATGATACTATTATTGTTACACCATCAACAAGTGATATTAATGAAAAATTCATGAAAGTCATTTCCAATCAAATAAAGTCTAAAGACATATTAAATGAATTTTTTGTTAAGTTATCTATTGAAGAAATTATTGATGATGATTTAATTGACAAAGAACAAATACAAAATGACTACCCAAATGAATTCAATAAAGTAATTGCCGAAATTCACCATAGTTTTAGAAGAATGAAAGGGACATCATTTGAAGCAAAAATAATGAATAAAAAATATTTAAAATATATAAAATACATAAGCACTGAGTATAATGAAGATATCAGATCAAAAATTGATAATAAAGATATATTGATTTTAGATGATACAATATCTTCAGGAGAAACAATTAGTCAATGTATTAATGGAGTATTATCAAATTTTGTTCCGAAATCAATTACAATTATAATATTATTATCAAAATTATAACATTATTATCAAAATTGTGAAAAGCATATCAAAGAAGTAAAATTTTAATATAGTTTGAATTTTTCTATATTTGTTTCTATATTATATATGTAAACAATTAAAAATATATAATGAAAAGACCATTTAATACATACACAACTACTCACGGTCATACACTTCCTAAGTCTGCAATTATTCAGACAAGTCCTGAAATTTTAACATGGCTTAAGGAAAATTTTCATTTTGCTTGGACAAATGCTGGAAAAATGATTGATGAGACTAAACCATATATTGTAATTGGTATAAGTGCTTCACATCAAGGATATATTTATTTTCATATTTCTACTTGTGATGAACGTGAAATCTCTATGTATGATCCAAATATGATTAAAGACTTTACTGATGAGGAAGCATTCAAGAAGTATTTAAATTGGGCTCGTAAATTTCCTAAGAAACTTGTTAATATGAAATTTGATTAAATGAAATTAAATTAATTATTATGAATATATTAGATATTATAGAAGCAATGATTGAATGGAATCTCATTGATTGTTCACGTCTTTATGATACTGATTATGTAGCCGAAAGAGTTACTTCTTACATAAAGGCTAGAAATTTTGTTCATGAAAACTTTAAATGTTGTTTTTAATACATAAATACACTATGAAACTTGAAAATGTTAAATTCGGTGATAAATTCATTACTCGCGATGGACGTATTGCTGTTGTCGTAGGTGAGCATAAAACAGTAAGGAAACATTGGTATGATTTTGTTGCCTTGGAAGAAGGAGTAGATATGATTAATAATACACCTTATAAGTTTAGTGCATATGATAATGGAATAGCATTTGAAGGATTTGAATGGTTAGACATTATTTGTAAAAAATAATTGAAGAAGTTAAAAATAAAAATAGAATAGTATGAAAGCAAGAATAATTAAGACAGGAAAGATTGTACATATAGAAAAGAATCAAGAATTAGATGCTTGTTTATATGTGAATTCAAAAACTGGTGAAAAGTATTATAAAGAAGAAGTTCAAATAATAAACGATAGTGATGAAATACAAAAATATCTTGAATCTTTGGACAAAGGAGCTCTTCTATCAATCATAAAATATGGGTTACGTGGTTCTAATGCACCTGAAGGAGTAACTGTTGAAGATATTTATGAATGTATTGGGTGCGAATATGTAGGAGAAATAATGTAGATAAATAATATGTAGATTTTTATGATAACTATACGAATAGGGGATGGTCAAACAATATCTGGAAAAATATTGGATGGCAGTACTGAATGGTATACTGACAAAGAATTTGATCATGCCATAGAAGCTGCATTAAAAACTAATAAACAAATTTGGATACGTTCTGCTAATAGAGCATATCATCCTATCTCATTAGAACAATTGATTAAACTATCAAAAAAATATAAATAATCAATTTTATATATAATTTAAATTTTTTAGTTATTTGTTTCTATATTAAAATAGAAAATTAAAAATTTATATATGAAAAATCAAAATACGACAGAATCAAAATATACAAAATATATTGAGAATCTTTGGCAAAGTAATTCAAAAATTCCTTTTATGCAATCAAAGGAAATATTAAAGTATGGATTTGATCAAGGATATCGATATAAAGAATCTGAAATCCCTAATGAGCCAAAAGTTGAACAAAATAAACAAAATGATAAGTCTTCTAAAGAAGTAAAGCATAATAAAAGTGAAAAAACTTCTAAGGAAATGATAGAATATGGAAAAGAATATAATAAAATACTTAATAAACAACTTATACAAGAAAAAATTAATTTGACTGCAGATATACTATTATATATGAATAAACATCGTGATTTTATTGAAGTATATACTTATATTAAACAGCTAAACAATAATATACAACGAGAACTTGCAAAACAAAATAATAATGCATATATTGAAATTGTTTAATTTTTAATACATATAAAAAGTATAATATGGAAAATAATGAAATGAACATTAATGCTTTTAAAAAGGCATTACATGAAGGAAAGGTAGAATTTAAGTATACAAAAAAGAATGGTGAAGAGCGTTCTGCTATTGGTACGTTAAATATCAACATTATGGGTGAAGAAAATACTCCAAAAGGAACAGGGTATGAGACTAATGATACAACTATTAGATATTATGATTTGAATTCTGAAGGCTGGCGTTCATTTGTAATTGATAATCTTATTGAATGGAAATCTGTTAATTAAATGGAAGAAAAAACTTTTAAAGTACCTAAGTATGTTCTTGAGAATATTGAAAATACTCTGAGTATTGCATACATGAATAGAAGTACAACTGTTGAAACATGTTTTGATAGGGCTGTGAAATGCTGTTTAAGTTGTGTCCGTAAAATATTAAATAATGTTGAATTGACAGGTAAGGAGAGACTTGAAAAGGTATATCAATAAATTATTAATTTCACTAAAACTTAAATAAAAAATGAAAAATATTGCAAATCGTTATTTTGATTACTTTGATTATGAGGATAACTATGAGGATGATTATGATAATAATTATGATAATAGTTATACAAAGGGTGGTACTCAAAAGATTAGTAAGAAGCATAACTGGAATTGAAGAATGAAATATTAGATCATGAACTTAAAAAGAATATTAAGACATTATTGTCCGGTTTATATAAATACATTAAATATTTTTAAACCTTTTAGAACTTTAATGAAAAATATAAAACAAGTATATCATATGGGTATACCTCATATTTCATTAAAGTTCTATAATAGATCATATGAATGGCTAGAAGAAAATTTTTATACTTGGTATTTTTGGGATCATCCTTCTATATGGAATTTTGAACATAAAATACTATTGGTCATTATAGATGATGTTATGTATAAAACAACATTTAGATTTAATGAATTTCAACAATCGCCATTTATATTAATAAGATTTTTTAATTATAATTTTATATTTCAAATAAAATCGCCTAAAGGAATGGATAATTATACATTTTGGGAAAGTCTTAAATATAAATACATTAGTTAAAATTTCATTTACAAATTATAAATAATTTATTTTATTATTATCATTTTTGAATATTTTATAAATATAATATTTACTATGCCAATGATCTATAAAAAATAAATAAAATTCATGTAAGTCATCATTATCATATGATTTTTGTTTAAATACATAAATATATAAATCTACTTCACTATTTTTATATAATCTTGAAAAATCATTAATTTTTATACTTGGATGATTAATTAATTCTGCTCCATAATTAAATAAAAATTTGTTATCATCATTATATTTTTCTAGTGGTATATATTCAAATGTATATTTATCTATTTTATCAGTAAATAATGGACACGTACTAAATAATACATTATCAAGTTTTTCTTTTGATAATAGATTATTTAGGTTTTTATATAAATCATTTATAAATTCTTTTGACGATAAATGCGTATTTAGTTTAATATTTTTTATATTAAGCTTCTCTATAATGATATCTTTTAAGTTTTTCATATCCTTTATTTAACCTTGACGAAATTAGAACCATAATTTATATTTGAACTTTTTACTCCTCCAGTGAACCATGATGAAATGTCTATATGAAGTTTTGGACAATTTGAAAACATTTCTTCATACATATTTTTACTTTGTGCTATACTTATATTAACATCTTCAATACCACGTATACGAATTAAATTTGTACAATCAGCAAACATGTATTGACATTTTTCAACATTTTCTAAGGTTGTATCATTTAAATCAACAGATACTAATGATTTACAATTTTCAAATGTACCTACAGTATTTTTTAATTTTTCGTTATTGAATTTTGGTAATTGTATTTTACTTAATGTTGAACAATTTTTGAACATAAAAGATATATTTTCAACATTTTTTACGTTCCATTCAGAAATATCAATATTTATAAGTTTATTTGTATTGTAGAACATTTTGGACATATTTGTAACATTGCTTACATCCCATCTTGAAATATCACCGTTGAAATTAATATCTTTAAAAATTCCACTCATATCAGTAATCTTTGAAGTATCTATATCATTAAGATTAACATTACGTCCTTCCCTTTTTATTCTATCTTCAACGATTTTTCTTAGTTCTTCATTAGTTGTTGGGAAATATTTTGGTTTATAAATATCTAATTGGCCGACATTTAACTTTTCATTTACATATGCGTTTAAGTCTTTCATATATTATGTTATATTTATATATTTTAAAGTTTAAGGTAATTTCTTTGGTTGTGGTTTTATAATTGAATCACAGTATACATTAGCAAGTATATCGTTATGTCTCCAATGGTATATGTTACCAACCGTTTTTAGTTTTTTACAGCCAACAAACATTCCTTTTGTGTTCATATCTTCTGTAATGTTCCAATTTGATAAGTCATCTACATATTTCAAATTGCTGCACCAAGAAAACATAAATGACATATCTGTAACATCATTTATATCCCAAGTGTTTAATCCTTTTATTTCTTCTAGATATTTACAATCACTAAACAAACTACGTAATGATGTAATATTTTTAGTATTCCATCCAGTAATATCTATTTTTCGTGGTAATACTAATGCTAATTTATTGAATACATAACTTAATGAATCTAAATTAGAAACATCTATATATGACAAATCTACAAAGTCTTTATTGTCTAAATAATCAATAGTTTTAAAAAGATATTTGACTAGATCTTCTTTTGATTTTGCTTTATATGTATATTTGTTTATTTTAATATCATTAATGTTAAGCTTCTCATTTAGACTATTTTTATCATAAATTATTTTACTATCATCATCAATAAATTTTATGCAAGATACATTTCTGTAAGTTGTATGCCGTATAGTTTTATCAAATATATTTGCTATATATGATTTCTTGTATGACATAAATAATGATCGTAGTCCATTTATTCCAAAATTAAATATAAGGTTATCATCTATATCATAAGTTGACCATTTTGAATCATCTTTTTGTATTTTGTATATATCTACATCAACATCGGTATTTCCACATATTTGTATTGTAAATGGTAGAACAACACCAGTATTATTAGAAAACCAATATATGTTATTTTGTAAATTTATTTTTTTGACATTTAATTTTTCAGTTATGTATGCATCAATGTTCTTCATTAAAATAATTCATCTGCTTTATTTATATCTTTATTGACTATAGATGTCATTACTTTATCTTCTATTTCTTCTAAAAGTTCTGGATTGTCATTCAATATATCAATTACTGCTTGTTTTCCTTGTCCTATTTTTGTGTCTTCATAAGAGAACCAAGATCCTGATTTATGTATGATGTCTGATTCAATTGCTAAGTCAAGGATTTCCGCAAACTTATTTATTCCCTTTCCATATTCAATTTCAAATTCAGCTTTTCGGAATGGTGGTGCGCATTTATTTTTTACTATTTTTACTTTAGTAAGATTTGCCGTAGCTTCATCACCGTCTTTAATTTGCGTGGATTTACGAACTTCTAATCTCATACTTGCGTAAAACTTAAGAGCATTGCCGCCTGTTGTTGTTTCTGGATTACCAAACAATACGCCAATTTTTTCACGAATTTGATTGATGAAGATACATAAACAATTTGATTTTTTAATTATGCCCACCATTTTACGTAGTGCTTGGCTCATTAAACGTGCTTGAAGACCAATACGAGCATCACCCATGGCACCTTCAAGTTCAACTCTTGGAATTAATGCCGCAACAGAATCAATTACACATATACCAATTTGACCGGATGATATAAGTTTTGTTGCTATGTCTAAACAATCTTCACCACAATCAGGTTGAGCAAAATATAGTTTGTTTACGTCCACCCCTAAAGCACTTGCATATTCTCTGTCGAATGCATTTTCGGCATCTATATAAGCAGCTTTCAATCCTATCTTTTGAGCTTCAGCTACTGCATGTATTGCCAATGTTGTCTTACCTGAACTTTCTGGTCCATATATTTCAACAATTCTTCCTAATGGATATCCTCCTATGCCAGTAGCAATGTCCAATGATAATGAACCAGTAGATACAACATCTATATCCATATTAGGTGATTCTCCAAGAAGCATGACAGAACCTTCACCATATTGTTTAGAAATTTCCTTCAATACGGCGTCTAATTCATGGTTTTTACCGAATTCATTTTCTAATATAGTATCTTTTTTAGATGGCATATCAAGTTTATGTATTAATTAAAAATAACAAATATTATTAAAATCAATTAAATATTTAGCATATAGTTTCTATTTTATTTTTAAGTTATGTTTAAATATTTATAATATGCTAAATAAAGAAAAGATTTTAGAAAATATTATTGAATGCTTTAATGATTTTAATTCTAGTAAAGATGATTATTTGGGATCTGTTTATATTTCTATTTATAAAGAGCTTCCATTTGTATATAGATTAAATTTCAATAATAAACGAAAGTTGATATATAAATTTGGGTATGAAAAGAATAATCTTATTAAAGAACCTATAAATAACTATATTAATGAACGAAAATTATTGATTAATTTATATGAACATCGTGAGGAATTGGGGATATATGTATTTAACTATTCACTTTCAGAATATTTGATAATAAGTACAGAAGATGTTCCTTTTATAATTAATATTGCATTATCAGAATCTTCAGATTGTGAATTAATGTTTGAATATGTATATACAACTGACATTGAAAAGACATTTGAAAAAATATCTAAGTATTTTGAAATCATTAACAAGAATAGAGAAGTAGAATTTGGTATTGCCGCGGTTGATGGTACTACTAACTGTTTGTATACAAGTTGGTATGACTATAAATCAAAGAAATGTGATATAAAGAAAAACTATAATGATGACATCCCATATGACAGAATAAAAGAGCTATTGCAAAGTGAAGATAGTAATGAATTGCTGTTGTTTTATGGGGATCCTGGTACTGGTAAGTCAACATTAATTAAGCATTTTATATCAATAATGCCAGAAAAGGATTTTATCTTTATTGACGGTGCAATGTTAGCCAATATGCAGCAAGAAAAAATTATGTCATACTTTCTTGAAAATCAAAATGCAATATTTATTCTTGAAGATTGTGAACGTGTTCTTATAGATCGTGAACATAATTTTAATCCAGTAATGCCATTGATTCTTAATGTTACTGACGGTATTATAGGTGATGTTCTTGGAATTAAACTAATATGCACATTCAATACTTCTTTAAATAATATTGATAAAGCATTATTACGTAAGGGTAGACTTTCTTTGAAATATGAATTTAAAGCACTTGACAAAGAAAAGGTACGAAAACTTCTTAAAGATAATTCAATAAATGAAAATATGACTCTTGCAGATTTATATAATATGAAGCAAGAAAATGATTATAGTAGGAAACAAACAAGAAAAATAGGATTTTAAAACATATGAAACTTAAAGAAAATCAAAAATTGACAAGTTTTGTTAATAAGATATTAAATTATAATGATATTCTTATTGATGATACAAGATATCTTTTCTTAGGTTCTATGATAAGTGCAGATTCAATGATGACTAAGGAAGATTGTGAAGAAATAATAGAATTAGCAACATTCATAAAGAACAATATTGAACTATTTATATTAGAACCGGAACAAAAGGAAGAGACATTGAAATACATGTATAACGCAATTGAATTAGCTAATAACGAATTAAAAGAATTAAACAACAAAAAATAAATACAACTAATTATGAACATAGCATTAGTAGCACATGATGGTCGAAAGAAAGAATTGATAGAATGGGTGAAGTATAATTGGATGACATTATCTGATACGGACAATATTATATATGCAACAGGAACAACAGGAAAACTTGTAGCACAAGCTCTTACTGAAGCTCATTTAGAGTTTATTGAAGAAGAAACTAATTCTGATTTTTATACTGATAGATTAGAATCAAAATATAAGAATAAAGTTACATGTCTTTTAAGCGGTCCATTGGGTGGCGATCAACAAATCGGTGCAATGATAGCTGAAGGAAAGATAGATGTACTTATTTTCTTTTGTGATAATCTTATAATGCAAGGCCACCAAAATGATGTATCTGCTCTTACACGTTTAGCATCTTTGTATAATATAGCATTTGCAACAAATCGTACAACAGCAGATATGATTCTTACTTCTCCTCTTTTTAAAGACAATTCATATAAACGAATATTGCCTGCTGCTATAGAAAATTATAAGAACAGACAATTATAACAAAGTTTATTATTGTATATAAATTGTATAATAAAACATAAAAAATTTATTTATATTTGATTAACAATGAAACGTTTGACAGATTTTTTGGATATTGATTTAAATACTTTTAACATCTCAAAGGAAGAACTTAAGCAAGAACATTTAGAAACATATAAAATATTTAAAGAAACTATGCTTGAGCTAAATCCTGATTATGATGAAGAAACAATAAAATCTGCATTTAAATCAAAATTTAACTATAATGATATAGATATCTAAACAAATTCGTATTTTAGATTTCTCATATTAGATCCTATAGTTATTTGTTTTTCATAGGGTGCCAATACTTTACAATCAAAAAGTATTTCACTATTCCTTAACGTTATATCTTTTATAATACAAACTACATCAAAATTTGGAAAGAATTCGCAATCAGAAGTAAAATGCACTTTCTTTCCAAATAAGGTGTTGTGTATTTCTATGTATGATAATTCCGATACTCTTTTCATATATTTAAAAATATCAAAAAATAATATATTTTTAAACAAATTAAGTTATATATATATATATATTATGATCAATTTAATAGATTACATATATGAAAAACTGGATGTAAACAATATAGATCCTAACAAAATAAAAGAAAAAAATCTCGATAATCCTAAAGACTGGGATAAGGGTGACATACTTTGTGGTATATATGGATATAACATGTCATTACCTGCATGGTATGAAATTATAAAGAAAACACCAAGTGGATTTACTGTAGTAGAACGTACGGGCAAAATTGTATCGGGCCATTACAATGGATCATGGGAAGAAATACCTGACAATACTAAACGTAATGAAGATCTAGCTGGTAAGAAAATTAGTTGTAGAATAAAGAAATATGGTGGTCTAAAAATAGGAAGTGTATGGGTACATTTATGGGATGGAAAAACACCGTTAAGCTGTAATGATATGGACTAAATATATTTTTGACTAATAGATGAAGAACTTAAATAACTATATATCAGAAAAATTAAACATAGGCAAAGATTTTAAAATCCCTTATTATGTTGACGATTTGACTAATCAAGATATGGTTTTGTATTCAGATGTTGATGATGAACTTGATATTGATTGGAATGACTTTAAGGATGAATTAGATCAAATAGGTGATAAATATGATAGAACTGTTGGTGGATATTTTTTCTGTGCGAAACCTTTGTCTAAATATAATGGACAAACATTACTTGAACACATAACATGCCTTGAATATATAGATGATGTAATATCGGAGATTTGTACAGGTAAAGACGCAGGATATGTAATAAAATTAGTTCATGGTCATATTGAAGTTTCTGCAATAAACAGTGGATCTAGATCAACATATTACGTATATGCAGTTGAACCAAAAATGTACGATAGACTATTAGCGTGGTATGAAGGTGATGATAGTATAGAATCATTAGATTTCATATTTAAAAAAGGAACTATTATACCTATTGAATTATAAGTTTAAATAATTTCAATTAATTAACTATATTTATATATAAGTTCTTTGAAATATTGGGGTGTTTTTTGGATTTGATTGGATATGTGACTACAAGAATCATGCAGGAGCGTTGAATCCTTAAATTTGACAAAATAATAAATGACGATACAACAACTTATCGTATGGCTGCCTAACCTTTAGAAGGTTGATTTATATATCTTTTAGGGCAATGCCGGCGCAGTGAGAACCTTTACGGTCGTGCAACAGAAGTCTCACATAAAAGTTTTTCTATTCGCGATAATCTTTGACTTGATAATAAAGAAACACGAACCCCCTTATTTACAGTTGCTGATTCACAATCAGATAAGCATGTAAGCAAATTCTTTTAGAAGTGTATTTAAGACGAGGGTTCGAGTCCCTCACACTCCACAGAATATAAGGCAATGCCAAAATATCTAAATCAAAATATAGATTTGGATCATTGGAGACTATTCATTATTATAGTTTCCAAACATACTAAAAATATATGAGAAATAGAGGCTATGACAAAGCAAAATTTCGTTTTTTATAATTTTAAGTTACAGTCTTTATTCTGTAACTAAATGAATCGACTATTTATTTTATTTTTTACATGTATACTTAATATTAGTATGCGTGCTCAACAGATTGCAAAAGCAGATGCAATAAATTCACTAGAAATAATTCTTTCACATCATACTTTAGTAAATCCAGCTGATGATGTCTATGATGATAGTTGGGATCATACAAAAGTAAACTGCTACAAATCATTATTACCAGAAAAAAACTATTTGATAGACATAAGAGATTTTTGTATGCCTATTAAAAAGAACAATATCATAGTAACATCTAAATATGGCTATAGAAAATCATTCAAAAGAAACCATCACGGTATTGATTTGAAAGCATACATAGGTGATACTATATATGCTACATTTTCTGGAAAGATACGTATATCTAACTATGAAAGGAATGGATATGGTCATTATATAGTAGTAAGGCATTTTAATGGTCTTGAGACAATATACGGCCACCTGTCAAGAAGACTTGTGAAAGAAAATGAATATGTATATGCAGGACAGCCAATAGGTCTTGCTGGCAATACTGGTAGATCAACGGGGCCACATCTTCATTTAGAGACTCGTTTTTGTGGTATATCAATAAATCCTACTAAGATATTTAATTTTGAATATCAGGATGTGACAGATGACAAGTATATTTTTAAATAGTGAATTTTAAATTTTATCTTATGATGAACTATATTTAGTATATGAAAATAGTTAATCGCAAAGCAAAATTTGAATATGAGATTCTTGATACATATGTAGCAGGAATTGTACTACAAGGATCAGAAGTAAAGTCTATTAGAAATGGTAGATGCAATATTTCTGATTCCTTTTGTATTGTTGACAATAATGAAGTCATATTAAAGAATTGTCATATATCAAAATATGATTCAGATAAGTTTACAAATCATGAAGAACTTAGGGATCGTAAGCTATTATTGACTAAGAAAGAAATATTGAAACTTAAAGAAAAGTCTCAAACTATTGGCATAACTATAATTCCACTTAAATTATTTCTACAACATAATCTTATTAAAGCAGAAATTGGATTATGCAAAGGAAAGAAATTATATGACAAACGAGAATCTATAAAAGAAAGAGACATTGAAAGAGAACTTAATAGAATTAAATTTTAATATTATTTGAATAATTATCATAAAATTACTATATTAAAATATTAAACATTAAAATTTAAGATTTATGTCAAGTATTTTTAGTTTTGCTTATTTATTGATAGGATGCATTATTGCAGTGCTATTTACTATCAAGTATTGTAAGAATCAGACAAAAGAAGAGAAAATTGAAGAGAATCCGTCTTTAATTGTTGCTTGGGTTATAATTATATTGTTATGGCCTATTGCTATTGGATGTTTTGTATATGGATCAATCAAAAATAAATCATTATGGAGAAGGTAAAATGTCCAAAATGTGATAGAGAAGTTGAAATTGACATAAGTAATGCGGCTGATGAGAATGCTGAAAGTTATATATGTCCTCATTGCCATTTTATATTTGGATTTTGTAACAACTAAAATATATAAAAAATGAAGATTGTAGAAGAAAAGAAATTAGCAGACGGTTCAGTAAAGATTTTTTATAGTACTCTTAGAGACAATATTCTTTACAATTTCCTGCATAAGTATTACAAGTGTTCTATCATTAGTAACAAACGATGCATTCTTTCAGATCTTATAAATAGATGCCCATTTAGATTTGAAGTATTGGATGACAACTTTAGTCAAATAAAGTTTATTATAGATGAAGGACAAAATCTTACTATAACATATGAACTTATTTGGGAAGAAAGACCATCTGAAAATATAGTAAGATACTACTTGAAAGATATTGTCTAAGTTAAAGACGTATAAAAGTAAAAACGACACTTCTGATGAATGGAGTTAACATCTTTTAATAATAGATATATAAATTTATTATAATGATATTAGATGTTAACTCCATTCATCGGAATATTATCAGATGACATATTTATGAGCTGTTTGGCATTGTATTTTTAAGAAAGTTCAAAATTTATTTGAATAATTACGCTTTTTATACTATATTTAATTATACTTATAATTATACTTATTAAAAAAGAAATATGAGTAGATCATTTAAGAACAGAAAAGATCCGAACGCAGTACATATAACGTGGTGCGGAAAATCAAACAAGAAAGACAAAAGAATAGCCAATCGTAAGTTCAGACGTAAGGAGAACAGTGAGGCGAGAAAGTCAATGATCAACCGAGAAGACATGTTCAATACTAAAGATTTGAAAGATGTTTCTAATACGTATAATTTTTCTTCTGATGGTTTAGCTCATTATTTTAACTTTAAGGATTGGGAAGTAGAAGACAAGTATAGATTTAAAAATAAGTAAGTATATGCCAAGTGAAAAAAGACAACTTCAGTATGACAAAGCCTATATGAAGATGGCTAAAGCAATGGGTGAGCTTAGTTATGCATATCGAAACAAAGTAGGTTGTGTAATAGTTTCTAAGGATGGCCAACTTATTTCCCAAGGATTTAACGGTACACCTACAGGATATGACAACTGCTGTGAAGATGCCCATTGTTCTTGTCAGTATGTTAGAGGATGTTGTTATACTGAAAAGCCTATTTCCGAACAAATGAGTGTTGAGTTTTGTGCAAATGCATTGAAGCCACTTGGACATGCTAATGATAAGAAGGGCTATCCTTGCCATTATTTGACTTTGACAACAAAACGAGAAGTATTGCATGCCGAAACAAATGCTATAAGTAAATGTTCAAAATGGCATTCATCTACTGAAGGTGCAACTTTGTATGTTACTTTAAGTCCTTGTTTTGATTGTGCTAAGCTTATCATTCAGGCAGGTATTGCAAGGGTTTGTTATCTTGAAGTCTATAGAGATGCATCTGGTATAGATTTTCTTCGTAAGAATGGTATAGTTGTTGATAATATACAAATCTAAAAATATGGTAGAAGATATTCAAAATAGAGTAAGAAATCATCTATGTGTATTTCAAACAGTTAAAGAACTTATTGAATCAAAAGATACACAAACATTGTCTGCATTTTTAAAAAATACAAATTTGACAGAAATAATGCAAAAGCAAATTGATTGGTTTATTTCATTAGGAAAAGCCATGGACAATAAGATTGCGGACAAATCATTTGATGTAGAAAAATATATTAACAATTTTAAAAAATAGTTAAAAATATATTAACGAATTAAAATAAAGAAAGATATAGAAGTTAAACAAACACAATTTTTATATATGGAATACAAAGAAAAACTTGAAGAAGCTAAAGAACTTTATAAAACTGCTAATGCTGACCAAAAGTATGCATTGGAACTTCTTTTTCCTGAAATCAAAGAGAATGAGGAGGAGAGGATAAGGAAAACATTAATTGAATATTTTAATGCTTATCCTAAAGATTATTTTGGAGGGCTGAAAAAGAGCTATATTGTTGCTTGGCTTGAAAAACAAGATGAGCAAGACAAGATTGAAGCTCTTCGGACAGAGTATGAAAAGGGCAGAGCTGATACTATTGTTGAAATGAAATCATCTTGGAGTGAAGAGGATGAAAAGAATCTTATAGAAATCATAAGTATTGTTCAAAATATCAGTAATTATGACAAACAATATGATGGATATATTAATTGGCTTAAATCTATTAGACAAAGGCACACTTGGAATCCAACAAAGGAACAGATGTATATGATAGAATGGCTTACAACAAATGTTCTTGATGATGGCCCTGTAGGAAAGAAGGCAAAAGAAGTATTGTACACATTGATTGAACAACTAAAATCGCTTTGATATGAAATACATTGATGCAAAAAAACTGAAAGAGCAAATAGAATGTATTGGTTTAGTTCCGACTATAAGTTCTGACTATAATGATGGCCGCGATGACGTAAAAATGATGGTACTTGACCTAATCGACTCTCTACAGCAGGAGTCAATAGAGGAGGATTTAGAGAAAGAGATTGATAAATATTGCGAACCAATACAGGCATGGCAAATACAGGAAGCACCGTATACAAGTATTGAAAAATGTGCTCGTCATTTCTATGAACTTGGACTTAAAAGACAGAAAGGAGAATAAATTATGATACTGGAAAAAGAACTATTTAAAGAAGTTTTCAATGAGTTGCAAAACCATTATCCAAGATTGAGTATGATAGGCACTATAGTATGCTATGATAATAAGGAAAAGTTCAATACTGATGGTTTTAATCTTGCGTATAATCTGCATCGCTTGACTAACTTATTGAATGAACAAGGAGAATTTAAATAATTAATAACTATGAACACAAGTAAAGCAGACAAGAGATGGTGGCACATTGAGGAACGTGTTTCTGGTAAGAAGTCACTCATCATCGGAAGAAAGATACAGATTAATTGGTACAAGGACAAGGAAGTCCGCAACCAATTCAAGTGGTTCAACTCGGTGGATATGTTCTATTGGCATATTGTACTATTCGGTAAGATTTTAGAATTTCAATATTTTCACAGACTATGACGTATATTTTATTATTTATTCTTGGAGTAATAGTCGGAGCACTATTGATTCCATTTATCATCTACTTCCGAGCAAGAAGAAGCGGTTGGGATGATAGTAATATTTTTAATGTTCTTCGAGTAATATGTCATTTGGCATTACATCCTGAAGATTTTCTAAAGATGAGATATGAAGATGGTAAGAATCCATTTTGGTATTTGACTAAAGATGAATTTTCTGAAGTAGTTGATAGCAGACCGCAAAAAAATTAAAAAATGGAAAATAACTATAAAGAAATTTTTGAAAAGATGGTTAAAAGTACGCAGAAGTATCTTGAGGACAATCATCTTTATGCAATGATACTTGGTATTTCTGGTGGACTTGATTCAACTGTTACTGCTACAATTTGCTATGAGGTTGAAAAAAGAAATCCTGAACTTAAATTTTATGGTGTTTCACTTCCTTGCTCTTCAAATACCGATGAAGAAAATGATTCAGCAAAAGTATGCATGAAAGGATTTTGCAAGTCTGGTCAATGGTTGGTAGAGAATCTTCAAAAGGAATATATGCTTATGAAGGCAACTTGCTCACAAAGGCATCTTCCTACAACTATTGGGCAAGGAAATATTAAAGCAAGACTTCGTATGATGTATCTTTATGACCTTGCAAACTATACAAAAGGTCTTGTTATGGATACTGACAATCTAACTGAGCATTATCTTGGATTCTTTACAATTCATGGTGACCAAGGCGATTTGAATCCAATTGGTGGACTTTGGAAACATGAAGTGTATGAGCTCGCAAAGTATCTTCATGATGAATATTACAATAACCCTTTGGAATTTGAAGGATATAGATTAATGGCACTTAATGCGGCTATTAATATTACACCTACTGATGGAAACGGTGTAAATGATCTTGGTGATATGGGACAAATTGCTCCTGAGTTTGCTCATGATAATAATATTGAAGCATATACTAAAGTAGATGACATTGTGAAGACGTATATTGATTGCCGAGGTCTTCATTCAGAACAGTATCTTATAGAAATGAACAAACTATATAATAAGTATAGTGTAAAGACTGTTGAGGATATTGTCAATAGAATTATTAGGACAGAATATAAGAGAAAGAGGTTGCCAATTGTTCCTGACATAACAAAGGCTAGAACTTAAGTTCTAGCCTTTTGTATGATAACATCCCCATCCCAAAAATCTTCAACAAAATCAATAATGAAATTTTGATATACATTTGGAATGATATACAATTCATAGTCATCTTTATTAATCCTATTCAATTCTTCATCAGTAACTATATAGCCTTCTGGATTTATTGCAAGATCTGATGAATGTCTTGAATGAGTTTTAATAAGTTCATTGTCTAATTCTTTTGATAACGGTTTAATGAAAAAATACGTCATATAAATCTATAAGATATGTTTTTCTATTTTAAAATAGAAATTGATTATGAACAGATTCATAAAAATTTTTATATATAATTTGAATTTATATGAACTTTTATCTATATTATAATATCTAAAATAATTAAAAATATGTATGCATTAATTTACAAAAGTGGAATGTTTCTTGGTGTTTTCTCAAGTAAGAAAACTATGAGAATTGTTATTGAGGCTCTTATTAAAGATCAATATGAAACGAATGGATATCATGGTGATTATCACTTCCAATATGTAAAGTTTAATCCTGATGAACCTTGGATAACTTCAAAGGATGAAGCACCAAAAGAAACACGTGCATTGCTTTCACTTAGCACAATGCATTCTGAAAAGTTTATTCATAAAGTAAAGACAGACTGGTCAACTGGAAAAATTCTTGATATGGATGCAGATACTACAAATAATCTTAATGACAAAGAATAAACATAATGACTTATAAGCAAGGACAGAAATTATTGAAGGAAGCTGACAAATATATTCAGGAAAACAATATAGATGTAGCTAAAGAAATATTTGATAAAGTTTTTGAAAATGACACAAACTATATACATGCTGTTATATTAACTGAGTCAAATTACGAATATTCAATATTTTCTAAAGAGTTCAATAAGTTGCTTAATGAATATTATATTGATACATTAATGAATAATAGATAAATTATGAAAGCAAGAATAAAGAAGACAGGTGAGATAGTTAATATTGCTGACTATGCTACAATTACACTTGATAGTCATGATTCGTGGGGAAATCCTATAGAAGTGAAGCCTGAAGAAGTAGAGCTTATCGATGAAAATGAAGAAATTGATGAAAACGTAAAAGAGATGTATGAACAGTGGGGTATCGAAAGTCCACTTCAAGACTATTGGTATGAAGTCAAGGAACGTGCATCAATAGCTATATTGCAAGGGTTGTTATCAAATTCCAGCGCAAAAGGCAATATAAAAGATTATGTTAAGTGTGCAACGGAATATGCTGATACATTGATTGCAGAACTTAAAAAAGAAATAGTATGAAAAGTTACACCGATGTAGATCAAAGTAAAATTTCTATTTGGAAAAGAATTATCAAAAAAGTCCTATTTCCATTTATTTTTTGTTGGTTTGGGGTCTGTTGGTGTATTATGAAACTTGGTAGAGGAATCTATTGGTTTGGAAATAAGCTAAGCGGTGATAGATTTGACCCATATAATTGGACTGAAGAAGTTTAATATAATAATAAATAATATAATAAAGTTATGAAATCATATGCAGACATAAAACAATGCAGAAAGTTGGCTGAGTTCCTACCAATTAAAAGTGCTGATATGTGTTTTAATATATCACAACGCCATAATATGCCGCCACTAATGACTCCTTATAGCAAATTCAATGAATTTTTCGACATAAGTCCAACACCTGATTTTTTGATTCCTTGTTGGTCGCTTGCCGCATTGCTTAATGTATTGCCGTCATCTACGTTAGATAGTTCTGATGACCACCATTATAGGGTGCATTGCATGGAAAGATTCACCGAATGGTACGATAATCAAATAGATGCTTGCTATGAAATGATATTGAAGTTACATGAACAAAATCTATTGTAATTAATGAATAATAATGGATAAGGAAAAGGCTAAAGAGTTTCTTATTAAGTACAGAAACAAGGATATTGTGAACTTATAAACAAATAAACTTATATATATTTATGAACTATTTAATGCAAGAAAATGGATTCTGTAAAGGAATCGAACTAAAGAGAGAACCTACATGGGATGAAACAAAATATTGTCTTGAAGAAATTCTTGGCTTTAATTTAGATTATATGTTCGAGATTGATAAGCCTGATGAAGAATGGGCATATGAATATGAAATAAATGACTATAATGAAGAAGTAGCAGAAGAAATAAAAGATATTCATAAGACATTTATTGACTTCATAAAAGGTGAATGTACTTGGCATTGGCTTTGTGACACATTATATTGTTATGACGATCTTGATGAATTTACAATCGGTAATTTTGCATATCTAATCAAATATTTAGATGAAAAGGAAATCATATGAAAACAAAAGATAAGATTTTTAAGTTAATTGATATACGCCCGGGAACTTGGCCAAGCTATTATGATGATTGTGCCGCTAAAGAATATTATGAATATTTTATTAAAGGCACTAATATCAAACTTGGTTTTAGATATATTGATGGAGAAACCAATGAAGAAAATTTTTATTGCATAGTATGTGACGGATATGATCAAATGGACTCTTATGATTCTGAAGCAGAACTATTTGAGCATTTTGAATGGATGCTAATGAATGAAGAATTAACATGGAGATATTATGAATAAGATTCATAAAAGATATTATGAATAAGATTCTTAAAATATATTATGAATAAGATTCTCAAAAATGAGAATCTTTTTTGTTGAATTTTTCCAGTTTTTATACTATATTAAATTATCAAAATAAAAAATAAGTTATATGACAAACAAAGAATCAAATCTTATCAGTAAGTGCAAAGAAATTAATAATGAAATTGAAGAATACATTGCTTCAAATAATGATTGGGTTTATTACTTTCTTAATCCTCTTGCAGGTGGTAATGAAGAGTTGTTTAATGTTGTGAAAGAAAATCCTGATGATTGGAGTGACTATGTTACTTTTGCAATCACTAATGTAACTTCAACAGGTATTGTCAATATATGTATTAATATTGATGATAATTCTGAACTTGGTGTAAGTATTAGACGTTATATTATTTTAAGTCATTTTAATGAAACAGTGGCAAAAAATAAAAAATTATATGAAGGTGAACTGAATGATATACGTAAGAATAATCTTGAAGAAGAAATTGAATACTATGAAAAGTTAATAGTCAAAAAGAAAGAAGAATTAAAGCAATATAGTTAAATCATGGATAGAGAAGAACTATTAAAAACATTTGAAAATTGTGTAAGAAATAATGAAGCATATTACAATAAGTTTCTCACAAATCTTCATAATAAGATCATAGTTACTAAGTATCAATATGTACCTAATTTTGAAATCACATATCTACAATCTATTGATGGCGGTAAAGAAGTAGTAGAACTGTCACAATCTCATTTAGGGCCTTTTGATTGCCTTAATCTTATAGAAGAACTAATGGAAAACTAAAAAAGGAAATATTTATGGAAAAGACATTTGATGATATAACAGATATATGTTACAAAGAAAGCCAAGAAAGTGAACTTATCTCAGTTTCTATAGTAGTTAAAGATCATAATTCTGGAGAAATACGTATATATAATTCTAATGAATATAACGGTATAAGTGAGTATGTCGAAAATTAAAATTATTTTTAATCAAATAAATTTAAATATAACTAACAATGAAAAGTATTAATGACTTCATAAAAGAATCAAAGGGTAATGTAAAGCATGATGATTTGGGTGGTCGTGGTATGTTTTATACTTCAAATGGTGAATTAACATATTTTGAAGATTGCTATACTTATCCGGTTGATACAGATGATTGTATTGAAATTACTTTGCTTAGAACAGATGTATCTAAACAAGGCACTGGAACAGATCTGTTGCAAGCTTTAATTGAGTATGCAAAATCTGTTAATAAGAAAATTGTAGTCTATGCAAGTCCTGTGGGTGATAAAATTTCTGAAAAGGATCTTATTGATTTTTATATGAAAAATGGATTTGTACAAGATGAAAGAACAGATGATAAGCATTGTTTAATTTATAATGTTTAATTTGGATATATAGTATTTACATATTAAAAGACCTTCCAAAAGAAGGTCTTTTTTTATGTTTAATTTCTGCAAAAATTACTATATTAAAATAAAAATTTATTTAAATGTATGAAAAGTTGGGCAGAAAACGAATGTAGGATTGCTTGTAAACGAGAGAATCCGAATTATGATTTTGATAGTGATGAATTTGACTATGGGTGTTCTTGTTATAAATCAGCATTGAAAGCTTATGAAAGTCTTTGTGATGATGAACATTCTGGTTTTTCATGGGGAGTTACAAAAAATATTCTCATTAGACTTATGAATGGTCAACCTCTTACACCAATTACTGATGAAGATTTCTTTGATGAGAATTCCCATAAGTTAGAATCTTCAGAATCTTTAATGAAACGTGGATTAAAATCATCTATTCAATGTTCACGTATGAGTTCATTGTTCAGAGAAGAAACTTTAGACGACAAAGTAATTTATCACGATATTGATAGATTCTATTATATTGATATTGATAATGGATCTACATATCATTCAAGTGCAAAATTTCTTGATGAAATGTTTCCAATTACCATGCCTTATATGCCTAAGATTAATAAGTATAAGATCTATGCTCGAGAATTTTTGACTAATAGAAAAAATGGAGATTTTGATACTAAAGAAATTAAGTATATGATTACTCCTGAAGGCGAGAAAATTGAATTGAACTTGTATTATTCCGAAGCACTTTCTGGTAAATGGGAACAAATAACAAAGGAACAATATGATGAATTACGAAAGAAAGAAATAATTTATGAAATATAATTTTTTAATATAATTTGAATATAATTTGAATTTCTAAAGTTTTTATACTATATTTGATTATATAAAAATTATTTAATTATGAAAATTATTTAAAAATGATTTAAATTATGACTGCTGAAGATAAAAAACGTATAGTAGAATTTTTAAAGGAAAATCTCCATACCCATACAGATTGGACTGGAACAAGAGTTGAAACGGTTAATCATTGTGAAAGTGTAGAAGAATTTATTGATAAACTTTTTAACTATGTTGAGCAATGACACAAGAAGAAAAAGAATTACTATTGGAGTTACTTCAAAAGGCAAATTGCGAAGACTGTTTAAGAGTATATACAACTGAACAAGAATATGAATTAGAATGGTGTTTTATAGACAATGATAAACTTTGCATAAGAATTGAAGAGCTATGAAACAAGAAGATAAAGAATTATTGTTAAAATACCTTTGCGCAATGTTGCCATATAACCCAGTAGTTCATATTAAAGATATAAATGTTTGTTATTATGACAATTATCTATGCGAAGATTATTTAGCTAAATTTAGAGTTAATTCTATTATAATTATGCCATATCTTCGTCCAATGTCAAGTATGACTGAGGAAGAGGAAGAAGAGTTTGTTTTACTTACAGATATAATGCTTAGATATGGCAAAAATAATAACCTTTGTTGTTTGCCACTAGATGCTATTCAATGGCTTCTTAAAAAACATTTTGATTTTATGGGATTAATTCCAAAAGGTCTTGCTATTGAAGTAACAGAAGAAAATAATCCATATAAAGAATAAAAATTATGAAACAATACATTGATAAAGCCACTGTAGTAGCACAAGCCAATATTGAGATAACAAATCTTCGTATTGCAGAAAAGGAAGGCTACCTCACAGAATATGGAAGAGGTATGTTGGAGGGCTTAGAAGGAATAGTGGATTTCATTAACACCCTTGAAGTGAAAAAGGTGGACTTGGAATACAAAAATGATTAAGGATTTCAAAAACTATATGAAAGGAAAATAAGATATGAAACTGATATTTCAAGATAAAGAAGTCTATATAAAAGACGATAATGTATATGAAAAAGACACTAACAAATACCTTGGAAATTGCTATGTGGATGAGTTGGGTGATATGTATGTAAAATCACCCTATCATAAAGGAGAAATATTATACATTGAATAGTGAACGTGGTTATATATTATGTGAGAAAATTATGACACAAGAAGAAAAGATTAAAATTTTGATAGAAACATGTAAACCTTGTATTATTGTAAAACCAAGAGTTAATTATAATACTAATACAGGAAGAAGATATGTATATGGTTTAACTATTTTAGGAGAATCGTCTGAACAATTAGGTCATAGTCATGGCGTTGGAAGTTATTATGATTACGGCTTTATGCAATTAGATACTGAAAATGGTATTTCGGTTATAGTCTTAACTTAAAAGTTTATAAATCAAAATTAAAAACAAACATTAATTAAAATTTAGAAATATTATGACACAAGAAGATAAAGAACTGCTCCTTAAATACCTTTGTGCAATATTGCCTTATGGAGTAATTGTTAGACATGCTGATTATTTAATAGATTCAGATGGTAATTATACTGGACAATTTTGGTATAAACGAGGTTATCTATATAATATTTGTAGAATGGATAACATGACAACTACAATTATTGAAAGCGAAGGTAGTGACGAAGAAGGTTATGAACATATTTGTGATTTAGAAAGATCTCTACCATATCTCCGTCCAATGTCGAGTATGACTGAGGAAGAACTAAAGGAGTTTCGTGCATGTCATTGTGTATATGATTTGCATCCAGATTTTCAACCAATGATGTGTAACCTATCTAATCTAACAAATATGTTTAATTGGCTCCTTTCTAATCACTTTGACCTTTTAGGTTTAATTGCCAAAGGTCTTGCTATTGAAGTAACTGAAGAGAATAACCCATATGAATAAAGATCCAGTTGATATAAATTCATTTGATATAATTGATGAACGATTACATAATCATTACTATGATGAACTTCCACCATTTTCTTATAGTAAAGATATAGCAACAACAGGTTATTTGTTTGGTTATTGCTCAAAAATTGATTATAACCTCGTGAAATTTAAGTATGAATTTTTTAATAGCTCTGATAAAATAAAATCTTTAGTTATATTGTAATGAATTGCTTAGATTAATTTTTTAATATAGTTTTTTTAATATAGTTTGAATTTCTGAAGTTTTTATACTATATTAAAATATCAAAATTAAAAAATTAGCAATATTATGAAGCGTTTTTTAAATGGAATTGAAGAACATCGCTGGGCAGATTTTTGTCAGGATTGGATAGAAAGACGCGATGGTAAAAAACATAATAATGATTGCAATTACGGAAGTCCTCTGTCTGACTATGGAGAGTTCTATAATCCACATGGCGGTTCAACTATTCATCTAAGAGCTGAAGATATTTCATCAGGTGCACTTTTTGAAATTCGTCTTCTTTGTGCAGATAGGAAAGGTGCATACCCAATTATTGCATTGGTCAATATTGATGGTATTGCTGATGGTATTGAGGTAATTGAACAGTTCAACAATGATGGAATTTCTTCAACTGGATTGATGAAACTACATTATGAAGCAATATATTTTGAACCTGGTGATTATGTTGTGACTACTCAAGATGCTATTGGAATATATGCTAATCATTGGTATATGTTTGCATCTATTGAGAAAGACGGAACAGAAAATTTAGAATTGAACGGTATAGGCAGTTATAAAAGACTTGCAACCGAAGATGAAATTTCTAAGTTGAATGAAATGCTATTTGTTCATAATAAGAAATGGAATAATGAAACTAAACAATTAGAAGATCTTTAATCATGTATCATTTTATAAAGTTTAACAATACTTGGTATCTTAAGCCTGAGAAACTTGAGGATGTTACAGAGCACTTCAAGAAGTTTTGTGGACGTGAATTCAAGGAAGGTTTTGAAGATTTCAGAGATAATGTAAGTATTAAGAAAGATTATAATGGCGAAAAGTATCTTTATAGTAAGAATCATTCAAGCTCACTTTGGAGATATGCTGTTGAAATGACAATGCAATTCGGTGGTGAAAGTTGGCTTAACGCAGCAAATTCACTTGAAGAGCAAACTTATAAAAACAGGATTGAAAGATTTCTTGAAGGCAAGCCTATATTCCTTACTGATGGACTTCCGTATTTTCCTCCTAAAGAATGGCCTGAATATGATGAAGAAGTTTGGAAAGATGAACTTGAATTTCCCTATAAATATAATTATGAAGATTGTAGATTCTTACAATGGTCTAATGGAAGACATTGGTATGTGAAGATTGGTAACATTGATATTGGGGATAAATATGGTAATTACAAATTCTCTGATAAGTCTTATGCACAAAAGGTAGCTAAAGCTTGGTGTAAATGTGGAGGTGATTGGTCAAAGATATGAAAAATCTTAATATAGTTTGAATTTCTGAAGTTTCTTTACTATATTTGAATATTAATTAATTTAAAAAACAAAAAGATATGAAATTTATACTTGGAATTAAGCCTACCGTTATTACTGGTTATGGCACTACAAAAGATGCTAAAGAGAGATTCAGAAGTTCAATTCGTGGATGCTTTACTTATTCATCTAAGTTTGGGTCTGCATGGACAAATACTTATGGTACGGAAGCCACTGCAGTCTACGGATATAATATTGAGGTATTCAAGCGTAGAAAGCATCGTGGTCCTAATAAGCATTATGTAATCTACCGTTATATATTTCCTGTTGCAATGTTTGATCTTTTGAATGTTGAAATTAAGCAGGGTCCAAGAACATTTAAGATTATGCCAAAAAAGAAATGAATAGTGAATATCCATATATAGTTGTACCTATCGATGAAGCTAATAAACTATTAGCTAAGCAAAAAGGTTTATCAGATACATTTTGTAAGACTTATCAAATAGCTCAACAGGTAGAAGAAAGACAAAATTTGTATTCTGGGGTTAAATGGAAAATTAAGAAAACAACTACCGAAAAAATAAATTGGCAATTATAACAATAAATATGATAGCTAAAAGAGATATTATAGAATTTTTCAAGTCTCAGAAGTGTGAAACTTGTCCATTTAAAAAAGAATGTGATAATTTATATCAAGTTACAAGAGCAGCTTCTACTAATGCTCATAATATTTGTGATGCTATATTTGGTTCAGTGAATCTTGATTAGTGAAACTTTTTATAAAATTATGGGAACAACAAACTATCCTTATTATATAGCAGTTTCATATGATGCTGGCATATTGAAGAAAATTAGATTTGGAACATCTGATGGTAGAAAATTCAAAACTTGGTCAGATTGTGCAGAGGCTATTAGACGAAGGTATGCAAATTTCCCATCAACAAAAAATCAACAAATTCTGATTCTTGAATATTCTGGACAATATGAAAGTAAGATTATTGAAATATGTCAGGGAGATAATTGGATATCTGTTGAAGCACCTATTAAGTTGATGTAAGAAAGAATATCATAAAATCTTCAAAGACTCTTAGAAATGAGGGTCTTTTTTGTTTTAAATATGGAAAAAAATAAATTATATTTGAATTTCTGAAGTTTCTTTACTATATTAGAATATTAAAAATAAAAAATATGGAAAGAACATATTGTACTAAGGACTACAACAATCTCTCAGAGATTTTCTTCAATAATCTTTCAAAGGAGAATACAAGGTATACAGTTGAAGAAGCTATTAAAGAGCTTGGAATTTTTGTCAAGGGTTACAATAAGAATGCAAAGCGGCATAATTATTGGGTAAATTTCAAACCTTTCGAGAATCCCAAGAATACTCCTCAGGCATTTGCAAATTCAATTCATTTTGCAGAAATTGAGAAGCCTGAAGAATCTATTTATGTAAAGGGTATGAAGACTCAGCAACTTCAATTTGAGGCTCTTGAAAAGGCAATTCTTAGATTCATCTCCGGACTTTCCGAAAAGGAACAGAATAAGATCATTAAAAAGATCAATACACGAAAAAATAAAATGAATTTCTAAAATAAAAAAATTAAACTATAAAAAATAAATTATATTTGAATTTCTGAAGTTTTTATACTATATTTGAATATAAAAATTAAAATTAAATCAAACAAAAAACAAGTAAAACTATTAAAATTATTAAAACTATGGAAGGATTTATTTATTTTATTCTTGTAATTGCAGCAATTATCTGTGGTATTCTTAATGGTATTCTGTTCTGGAAAATTTGGCATATGTGTGATGATGTCAAGGCAATGCGTAATGAGTTTGTAAAGGAAAATGAAACTGAACAAGTGCCTGAGCAAACTGTTTATGATGATAATTTGCCTTTCCATGTAGGAGACACAGTAAGAATTGATGGAACATTTAATGAAGTAGAAATTATTCAGATTAAAAATAATAAGTACTGTGTAAATTTGAATGGTAAATCGATATGGTATAATGAAAATGAAATTAAACATATAAAATAAATAAAATAAAAATAATTAAATAAAGACTCTCAAAAATGAGGGTCTTTTTTGTTTAAATTCAATAGTTTTCACAGATAATAAATATTTTTATATAAAGATATAAATTAAAGAAATAAATATATAAGATTATTTAAATTCTGTGAAATCTATTATTGAATTTATTAATGAAGATCGCCGCAAAAAGCAAGAACAAGAAATCCATATAGAAGGTAATAGTATTCTTGATAAAATAATGAATGATAAAGAAACTAATATAGATGAGTTTGTTAAGGAATTTGTAAGACCTAATGGACCAACTATATATGCATTTACCACAGATAAAGTTGATTCTGCAGTTAAAGTTGGATATACAGACCAACATCCTGAAGCTCGTATAGCACAATGGAAAGAGATATATGGTAAAGAAGAAGGTGAAGTTGTTACCTTAGGTTGGTGGAGTTCAGAAGAATTTAATCAAGCTGGTGAACGTGTATTTTTCTGGGATCATGCTATTCATAAGAAACTTAGAGATAAAGGATATAAACAACTAGAAAGAGATGAGTTTATGGCTACTTTAACAGAAAAGGGTAAGCAATTAGTTGATATTCATTATTCTCGTGAATTCTTTTCTAAATATAAGAAATTATTGCAAGGACAATTAAGTGATGAAGATAAAGAAGAATTGTCTGCACAATTACTTGAAGATCTTATTAAACAAATGAAAGCAAATATCCATGCTGGTACTGCCGATTTTAAGTTATATTCATTTGATGAAGAAGGTAAGACAAGTAAAAAACAAGCGGATAAGATATGGGGAGCTCCTGATACATATCCTAATACTGATCTTCAAAAGGAAGCAATTAAAAACGGTGTCAAAGCTATTGATGAAGGTAAAAAGAACATATTGATGGCTGCTGTTATGAGATTTGGTAAGACTCATGCTTCTTATGAAATTGTTAAACAAGCAGGATTAAAACGTGTTATAGTATGTTCTGCCAAAGCTGATGTTCGTACTGCTTGGAGAGAAGATATTAATCATGAGCATTTCTATAAAGATTTTGTATTCATCGAAGTTCTTGGTCCTAATAATTGTGATATGACTTATTGTAAAGGTGATAAACTTGTTACAGAACATGGTACACCTAATATAGAGAATCTTGAAAAGGCTGGTAAGACAATTATATATTTCTTTACTTTACATGATTTAGGTGGTTCTGTTAAGGAATTAAAAGAAAAGCATAAAGGCATATTTGATAAAGAATTTGATATGATGATTGTTGATGAAACACACTATGGGTCTCATGCAAATACTTTTGGACAAGCAACAGGATTAGGCAAAAATAAGATTAAAGATGGCGAAGATGATGAAGATAATGCAGCAATTGAAGAAGAACAAAAAATTGCACAAGAATCCGCTGAAACATTAAAGAAGCTAAATATAAAATATAAACGAGTTCTTCAAGTTTCTGGAACACCTTATTACATATTAGCATCAAATGAAATGATTGCCGAAGATGCTGAAATTATATCTAAAGTTTCTTATACTGATATGTTGAATGCTCGTGATAAATATGAAAAGGAACATAAAGGAGAAGATCCAAGCACTTCACCTTATTTCGGTATACCTACTTTACATAAGATTGGATTAAGATTAAATAAAGAATGCCGTAAAGTAATGCAAAATGCTGGTGTGACTGATTCTATGACTGAATTATTCAAAGTTGATGGACAGAAGTTTGTACATGAAAAGGCTGTAGAGGGATTAATGAAAAGTATATTTGGTGATGGTAAAGGTTCGTTAGCATTCTTGAAAAACAAATCAGTAGAAGGAAATAAAGTTTGCAAACATACTTTGATAGTTCTTCCTCGTGTTAAGGCATGTAGAGTTATGAAAGACTTGTTGACTAAATTCATATCAGAAAAAAATCGTAAAGTATTCTGTATTGTCAATAATTGGGGAGGCACCGCTGATGTTAAAGATGTAGATGACTTAAATAACCAATTAGAAACACTTGATAGCAAAGGTATAGGAAGTATTATATTGACAGTAAACAGATTCTTGACGGGTGTTTCTATGCCTTGTGTAGATAGTATGATATATCTTAAGAATGCAAGTAGCCCACAAGAATATGACCAAAATATATTCAGACTTTGTACAAGAAGGGTTAAGAAAGTCAAAGATCCAGATGATGAAAGTAGAAGCAAGAAGGTAAATATGAAAGATAATGTTTACTTGATAGACTTTAACATGACAAATATGTTTAATATGATTGCTAATTCTGCTCGTATGAAAGCTGCTGCAGAAGGTAATCCAACAACTGAACGTATCAAAGAACTTATGGAAGATGATGTGAAAGCTGTACCAATATTTGCAGAAGACAAAGCAAGTTCTGAAATACTTGGTAAGATGCACAAGATTGATTCCAAAGATATGATGATACTATATTCAAATTATAATAAGAACAAGAGTATTGCGGATATAGTAAGTGATGAAATTGACCTGTTTGATAATTTATTTGTTGATGATACATTCCAAAAGATCATAGCAGGAATTGATATAGAAGGTGACAATAGTAAGATTAATTTGGGAAATGGCTCAGAAGAAGGTGAAGAATTAGATAATTTACCAAGTGGAAGCGAAGTACCAAGTAGTAAAGATGACAAGAAAATGAAATCATTACTAGATAAACTTAAGGAAGCTAACATAACTAAAAATGAAAAGAAACAGCTTGAAGATTTGACTAAGAAGAAATTCAAAGCTATTACCAAGAACTTATTATATTGTGACTTATGCTTAGATGAACCTTGCGTAGATATAGACGGTATATTAAAGAAAGCTAAAGAGGATAAAGACTTTAAGAAAATGCTACATGAATTCAAAATTAATGAGAAAGATATAGAAAAAGTTTATAATGCTATGTCTACTAATTTTAAACAAGCATATAATTCATTATTGACTCGTATGGCTTTACTTGCACAAGATACATCAAAGAGCGGTTATGATAAATTCAGTAAAGCATTAGAAGGACTTGGAAGACTTGGTAAAAATGAAGTAGTGACACCTCCCGAAATTGTTGAAAAAATGATTAATAAACTTTCAAAAGAAGACTATGATAAAGCAGAAAGCATATTAATTGTTAATGAGAAACAAGCAGAATTCACAATGGGCTTAATAAATAAATTTGGAAAGAAAATTGCTAAGAAAATTAAGATAGTTGCAAGTAGTGAAGTTGGTAAACACTTAAGTAGGAAAATGTTAAAAAGTTCACTTGGAAAAAACTATATTAAATCAATAATATTAAATATAGGTGACGTAGATGGCAATGGCTATTACGATGTCAATGATTTTTTGAAGATGGATAATAAAGAAATTTTAAAAGAGAATAATAATAAACGTTTTGATATTTTACTTTCTAACCCACCGTATGCAAGAAATTTACATATGAAATTTTTAGAAAAATATGTTGATTTGGCCGATAAAATAATAAGTATACAACCATTATCTTGGTTACAAAATATATTTAGTGATCAAAATAAAAATTCTAAAATAAATAAAATTCCACTTACAGATGTAGAGTATGTTGGAAATATTAAAAATGCATTTAAATATGATTCTCCGGGTCACGCAACTTATGATACTGGCATTTATGTAATAGATAATAATGCAAAAACAAATAATGAAGAATTATTGTATAAATTTATTGATTTATATCCTGGAGAACGTATTGATCCTAAACTTATAAAATCAATTAAATATAAAATATTAAATTATTGTAAAGAACATAATTTAGAAGATAATATAAAATATGGAAATGTTGATGAAAATACAAAATATACAATAATTATGCCTACTTTATTAGGAAATGCTGGTTGTAAAAATGATAGATATTTTTGGAAAACTTCAAAACGATGGGGTAGAATATTTTATAAAGGAAAATCTGAAGGGAAATTTATGGGAGAATATAAAAAGAAATTATCTAATGTTAAAAATTATACTAATTTCCCTTATTTAGAGTTTAATACTGAAGATGAATGTAAAAATTGGATTGATTCACAAGATTCAGATATTATGAGATTTATTTCAATTCTTAATTACGTCGATTCGAATCGACGCTGTAAATTTGTCCCTTATATGGAAGATTATAGTAAAGTATGGACAGATGATATGTTAGCTAAATTTTTTAATATAACGAAAGATGAAAGAGAACAGATTCATCATTATATAACTTTATTTGATAAAAAATTTAATAAAAAATGAAATAATGAATAATTTTAGCATAGAATATTTTTTAAATTTAACATGTTATGAATAGATCTATAAAAACAGATTAATGATTACTTGAAGTTTATAAATGTCCTAAAAATAAAGTAAAGGAATATACATATTATTGTAAGAAAATATTAAAGAAGTAGATAATAAATAACTATTTTTACATTAAATATTAATATAAAAAATATGAATATACTTAAATCAAAATATATTTATAATAAATTAAGACAGGATTATTTGTGTAAAAATCCCATATTAATATTGTATAATGATGGTCATTCAGAAGGATATGATAAATATTATACATATGAAGAATTTAAACAATTTAAAAATTCAGAAATCATTAATCTATTTAAACAAAAATATTTTTATGATACAAATTTATTTAGTTTGTGGAGAAAAGCTAAAAATCATAAATGGACAATTGCCGGATTTATTATATCAATTATATTAGCAATATACTATGGTAATAAAATATGAATTTAACAGATTTTAATATAGAGCAATTTTTAGACTTAAGTAATTACGCAACAGATGAACGTGTATCTCGTCGAAAGAATTCAGAAATAAATTCTCAAGAATTCTTCACTCCTTATTCAATAGTTAAGCGTATGTGTGATAAGGTTTCTGAAGCTGATTGGGCAGATCCTACAAAAGTATTTTGTGAACCATGTTTCGGAAATGGGCAGTTTGTCATTTATATAATTTGGAATAGACTTCAGCATGGTATACATTGGAAAACTACATTAGAAACGCTATGGGGGGTTGAACTAATGCAAGATAATGTAGCGGAATGTAAGGATAGAATTTGTGAAATGCTGACAAATATTTGTGAAGATTTTAATGAAGATAAAGCAAGACTCATTATGGATTCACAATTGATCTGTCATGACTTTTTCACATGGAATTTTGAAGAATGGCGTCCGTATACTGAAGATGAAATTAAACAAAACAAAAAGAAGAAAAACAAAAAATAAAATTTAAGTAATTTATCTAAATAAAAAAAGGAAGCATCGAGGCTTCCTTTTGTAGTTATTTATTTTCATACCATTTTGGCTTATCTATAGACTTACAATCAAAGAACATATCATACATTTCTTCAACATTAGATACATCCCATTTATTTAAGTCAGTATCAAGTTTATGACATCCAGTAAACATTGCTTGCATATTTGTAACTTTAGATACGTCCAATTCACTTAGATTACAATTGAAGTTTTCACAAAAGAAGAACATAAATGATGTATTAGTAACATTGCTTACGTCCCATTTAGATATGTTTATGTCATGAGGATCTAACTTAGCAAATAGATGATTCATGTCGGTTATTTCGCTAACATTAATATCGTTTAAGTCAGCATTCTTATTTTCTTTTAAACGTTCCTCCAATATCTGTTTAAGTTCATCTTTTGTTTTTGGACAACAGCTATATTGACGTTTGATATCTTTTAAGTTAAGCTTCTCAAATATGTAGTTATGTAAATCTTTCATATTTATTCTTTATACCACTTTGGCTTATTTTTTAATGAATCACATCTAAAGAACATGTTATGCATATCAGTAACCTTACTAACATCCCATTTATTTAGATCGGAATTAAAATTTTTACATTCCCAAAACATAGCTCTCATATCGGCAACATTACTAACATCCCATTTGCTTAGATCTGCATTAAAGTTCACGCAAACAGAAAACGTATACTGCATACTAGTAACCTTACTAACATTCCATTTACTTAGATCAGAATTAAAGTTATCGCAACTAAAAAACATGCCATTCATATTAGTAACATTACTAACGTCCCATCCGGAGATATCTATGTTATGAGGATCTAACTTAGAAAATAGATTAGACATATCGGTTATTTTACTAACACCAATATCATTTAGATCAGCATCCTTATTTTCTTTTAAACGTTTTTCCAATATATCTCTAAGTTCATCTCTTGTCTTAGGGAAATAATTATATTGACTTTTTATATCTTTTATATTAAGCTTCTCAAATATGTAGTTATTTAGGTTCTTCATTTTTTATTCTTTGTACCAGCTTGGCTTATTTTTTAATGAATTGCACTCCCAAAACATATCATGCATATCAGTAACATTGCCTACGTCCCAACTATTTAAATCACTATCAAATTTTTTACAGCCATCAAACATTTTATACATATCAGTAACCTTACTAACATTCCATTTGCTTAAATCAGAATTAAATTTTTCGCAAAGTAGAAACATGCGATTCATATTAGTAACATTAGATACGTCCCATTTGTTTAGATTACAAGCAAAGTTTACACATGAAGCAAACATAAATTTCATATCTTTAACAGCGCTTACATTCCATTCAGATATATCTATGTCATGAGGATCTAAATCAACAAATAAGAAAGACATATCAGTTATTTTACTAACATCTATATCATTTAGATCAGCATCCTTATTTTCTTTTAAACGTTTTTCCAATATACTTTTAAGTTCATCTCTTGTCTTTGGACAACAGCTATATTGATGTTTAATATCTTTTATGTTAAGCTTCTCAAATATGTAGTTATATAAATCTTTCATATTTATTCTTTATACCAACTTGGTTTATTTTTTAGTGAATTGCATCTATAAAATATTCTATTCATATCATTAATATTACTAACATTCCAATTGTTTAGATCACTATTAAATTTTTTACAATATGCAAACATATTATACATATCCTTAACATTACTTACATCCCATTTACTTAGATCAGAATTAAAATTTGTACAACCAGCAAACATTTTATACATATCTTTAACCTTACTAACATTCCATTTACTTAGATCAGATGTAAAATTCTCACAATATATAAACATACAGTTCATATTAGTAACATTGCTTACGTCCCATCCAGATATATCTATGTCGTGTGGATCTAATTCATAAAACAGATGATCCATATCTTTTATTTCGCTAACATCAATATCATTTAGGTTAGCACTCTCATTTTCACTTAGACGTTCTTTTAATATTTGTATAAGTTCTTTTTTTGTCTTAGGAAAATATACATAATCTTTGATATTTCTTACATTAAGCTTCTCAAATATGTAGTTATGTAAATCTTTCATATTTATTATTTGTACCAGCTTGGAATATTTTTTAGTGATGAGCAACCATCAAACATATGACGCATAGTTTTAACATTACTTACATTCCAACTACTTAGATCGCAGTCAAAATTTTTGCAATTAATAAACATATCATGCATACTAATAACATTAGATACATCCCAATTATTTAAGTCAGAATTAAAAATTTTACAACCATCAAACATTTTATACATATCAACAACTTTAGATACATTCCATTTGCTTAAATCAGAATTAAATTTTTCGCAAAGTAGAAACATGCGATTCATATTAGTAACATTAGATACGTCCCATTTGTTTAGATTACAAGCAAAGTTTACACATGAAGCAAACATAA